>Ga0214545_1001075_pt1 | contig 49288 bp, 20 predicted proteins | sample CNSS4metaG_FD_160064 | JGI IMG/M metagenome (GOLD analysis project Ga0214545, IMG submission 160064) | Root nodule microbial communities from cowpea collected in UCLA plant growth center, Los Angeles, California, USA - CNSS4 | ecosystem: Host-associated > Plants > Roots > Nodule | place: USA... | reverse complement strand
CCCAAACCAATCCCAAATCGCAACCAAACATGTTCAATCAATTTGTATCATCAACCAAGCCATATATATGCAGTGCAACACGTTTGAATCCTCTGAACACACATATTGGCCATAACCCAAAAATAACCAAATTAAAAGGGACTTTTACCCCACATACCATTCGATGATATACACAATCAACATAAGTCTACATTTCAAATTCCACACTCTAAACCCAAGTCCTCTCACACAATCAAAGTACTCTCAACCACTTGAGCTAGTACTTTTCCACGTCGCATTAAACAACAATTAATGCCATAAAGACGCCTTCTACCCGCATTTATTAATTAAGTAATTATTTAATTTATTAATTTTCTCGGGTCTTACAGATATCAATCTTAATAAACTCAACAAAAAATGCAGACACTAGGGGCCTAGAATTGGACCTACAACCACAAAACTAGATCTCGTTATACCAATCATATGGATTCATATTCCACTTCTAATGATCCATTATGAACATCAAAAGTTAATTTGGAAAGTGATTAGGTAGTTGAGTATTTCTCATAAAACATTGGTACAATCATAATTATTTCTTTCTCGAGAATATTAGTCATTTATTGGCCCACAAAAGAGATATATACTCACTACCTAACTTTGGGGATGTCGAGCAGGTATTGGATAATCCCAAGTTTGGCCTATGAATATCCTAGTCCAGTGCATTATTCTGAACTATCTAGATATTCACCTACTTGGTAAAACTTCCTTAGACCCCACCATGGTCCTTGCCTTTCATCCCGCAATATACCAAACTATGACTTCCCAAATACAAACATTCTGACACTAGTTTATCTCAACTTATTGAAACCAAACTTAACTCTTACTTAAGTGACATACTCTTGGATATTTTCAAAGGTCATAAGATGTGATGACTATCAAATCATGTCATTGTATAAACTATACACAAAGAATATAAAATAACAATAAAATATACATGTAATTTTCTTCTATCCAAGCTCACTGAATAAAATAATATTTACTTTTACTTTATATTTATTTATTTATTATAAAATAATGATAAAAGAATAATCAAGGCAAGAACTTTAAATAAATAACAAGATAAGGATTAGAATATTATAAATAAATATAATAACAAAAATATAAATTAAACAAGAACAATGCGTAACTGGAGATATACTAAATGAAATAAATAAACAGGATCAGTGCGTAACTGAAGATAAATTAAATAAATAAATATACAGGACCCATACATAACTGGGGATTAAATAAAAATAAATAAATAGGATCAATGCATGATTATAGATAAATTAAATAAATAATCAGGACCAGTACATAATTCGAGATTAAATAAAATAAATAAACAGGACCAGTGCATAACTGGAGATAAATTAAATAAATAAACAAGACTAGTTCATAATTGGAGATTAAATAAAATAAATAATTAGGATCAGTACATGATTAGAGATAAATAAAATAAAATAAATAAATAAGACTAGTGCATAATTGAAGATAAATAAAATAAAATAAATAAACATGATCAGTGCAGTGCATAACTGGAGATAAATAAAATAAAATAAATAAATAGGACTAGTGTATAACTGAAGATAAATTGAATAAAATAAATAAATAAACATATCACTGCATAACTGAAGATTAAATAAATTAAATAAAATAAGAAAATTGGATCAGTGTATAACTAAAGATAGATTAAATAAATAGAAAAGGATAATAAATGTGAATAAGTTAAATGGAAGTAAATAGAATAATATATTATTCAAAAATAAATAAAGGATTAATATAAAATCCATAAGTTTATCAAAAATTAATATAAACAAGTTTAACCTCACTCCCTCTTGCCTTATTGATGGAAGGACGTACTAATAATATTTGTAGATGTCTGGGATCTCTTTGAATCTTTGCTCTAAACTTTCTCTCTTTCCTTTTCTTTCTCTATCTTCCTCCTTTCTTTCTCTCTCTTCTCCTTTCTTTCTTTCTTTCTTTTTCACTTCCTCACTTAACTTCTCTCATTCCATATATATATATATATATATATATATATATATATAAGTCATGCATGTGCTCATTTTTTTATCCAAATCATCATTGTTTTCATTAATGAAAAGATAATGTTTATCTCTTTAGGTTATCTTCTTTTTTTTCCTTTTTCTTTTCTTTTATCTTTTCTTTTTTTTTCTTCTTCTTATCTTCTCTCTTTATCTTCTTATCTCTTTAGAAGATTTTTTTAATACACATACCTATTTAATAATATTTTAATTAATACATTTTTACCTCATATTTTTTTAATATATATATATATATATATATATATATACACATACATATTTCATTAGTTTTGTTTTCTTCTTATTATTGTTTTCAATAAGTAAAAACTACATCATGATAAAATATATTTTTAATGTTTAAACTACATCATAATAAAATACGAAAACATGAGTAAAAATAGAAGATTTTCTAAGTGTTTTATTCAAAGTAAATAATACAGTTTATTAAAAGTAGGGATGTTACATACCGAGTCTAGCCACAAGGGGTTATCACCCAATCAATCACAAGATAAATCCCAATTTGTTTTAGGTTCAAACACCTCCCAAGACTAGATATCCTACTACTCTCACCACATAATCACTCTACTCTACGTGAGTGTGAGTGATTATTAGAGTTCAGAATACCTTCCTTATCTAGACATCTCCTATATCAAGGCATACACTAACCACACCTTCACCAAGAATTTCCTTTGAAACTCTTTTATCATCAACATTCCACATGTTACCTCAGAATAATTATCATCCCAACCTAACCACATTAAGTACAGGTCAAAAAAATGCCACATCATTCATGCATAGCTTCATACATCATATTTTTAACATTAACCCAGTCAATCACAAGTTAAAATAAGAAATTAAAATTTTGCAGCAATTCTCACTTAAGCTAATATGATCTCACTTAAGTTAGAAATTCTGGCTTAAGCTAAAATTCAAACAGAGAGCAAAGTGGAATTCTGCTATTCTCGCTTAAGCTAAACTGATCTTCGCTTAAGCTATAATGATTTAACTTAAGCTAGAATAGTAGGTTTTCACTGGTTTCAACATGCAAAAACCAAAAATCCCAAACAACAAAACTAAAAAAACACAACCACAAACATCAAGCCAGCATTTTAAGTACGATTCAAGACCAAAAACATACAAGACACTTAAAAAAGAAATTAAAGTCCTAGCTTCCCTTACCTTGATTGGCGCTAACGTGAGGGGAAGAAAGCCCCAAGTGGAAAGCACTAGAAAACCCAAATACAGCCTAGGAAGCTGACATGCAAGAATACAGGGGAAGAACACATAAGACCTTGATCGAGCTCAGACAGAGATGAAACTTCAGAGGCAAAAAATGAAAGAGTGCGAAGTTGGGGTTGACTTACCCGGAGGAAGGGAAGTTCGATTCGTTCTGATGAGAAATCCGTAAAATTCCCATTTACAGTCTTTGCCTCGAGAAGTGGTAAAAACTGAGTTAGAATCGAAGAAAATATGTGGAACAATGACTGGAAGGGATGAGTTTGAGAGAAGATGGGGAGCGTAGAGAGAAGAAGCTAGAGTGAGGAACTGAAAAGTTTTATAAATAAGAAATATGTGGCTAACTTGGGTCCCTTCTTACTAAGGGTGGAACCCAAAATCCTGAATTAAAATAGAACCTTACATTTATATTCTATATTTTAAGATTAAAATTAAATATATTAAATTTTATACATTAAAATTTATATTTAGTATGTTTATTTAATAATTTAATATAAATTTAAAAATTCATTTTTACGTATAATTAATTAAACACCTACTGTCCCTTTACAAAATTCTTAGCCTGTTATGGTATAAATTACATACTCATTTGTCCTCTTATACATCATCAAAGTAATGCTGATGAAATGAAACATAAACGTATTGTTGATTTGAGTCTCACTTTATTGCATTATACTTCTGTTTCTTTAAAGTTTTGTGATTATACTTTTATCATTGCTATATATCTTATAAATAGGTTTCCTATAACTTCTAAGTTTTGTAATTCTATATTCTGCTCTCTTTAATTAAGATTCGGACTTCTATTTTCTGAAAACATTTGGTTGTGCTTACTTCTCTTTTTTATAGCCTCATAAACTTGATTTTAAGGTAGAAGAGTGTTTTTTCTTACGGTATTCTTAATTACACAGATTAGAAATGTCTATCATCCAGAGAAAAAATATATCTTTCGAGGATGTTCTGTTTAATGAACATAGATTTCTTTATGGTAATTTTTTTTTCTTGTACATTAAATTTTTTCAAAATTCTGAGTCAGTATTTATACTAAAGTCTCACACTTACACCACTACAAAATTATCTAAATGTTATATTAATTACTTAAATATAATTTATGAACGTAAAAAATTACAAATGTACTTTAGGTAGAGTGATTTGATGTGTAAATTGTAAAATATTATTTTAAAATGTATTTATAAGTTATAATTAAGTTTATACACTAATTTGGTCTCAACTTGAAGAGGACAAAATTAGATTGTTTTAAAAAATAAGCAACTAAATTGAATAAAAATTTAAATAGAGGACTAAATTGAAAACAACCACTACTGCTGTCACATGTCACGTGACACGACTATAACCTGACATGTGGCAGTTTATATATTTAAAAAAAAATTAAAAATTGAAATTTCACTAATTAACACATGTTATATATGAATATGATATTAACTTCAACTTAATAGAAATTATCAAATTGAACCTTTCTTACATAATTGAATGACTAAATTAAACCAAAAAATAATAAAGGGACCAAAATGAACTAAACCAAAAAATTAGAGAACTAAATTAGTAATTATACATAATTATTTCTATGATATATCAATCTAGCACTACTCCTTTTGCATATATTCTTATCCCTGATACACCTCACTCATCATCCTCTGATTTAAGTATAGTATTTTTAAACCCAATACATCCATGTTGTTTCTGTCTTAGTTTGAACCTACAAGTGTGAAGCAAGCACTTAAAGATACTATTTGGTTGGCTCCAATGTAGAAAAATACACGGGACTTAGGATCACTACTATTGATGGTCAATAATACCTTTTTGAATGGAGTAATTGGCGTCCATCATAGGGTCTCTGTAAAACTTGATTCCAACTCCACTCAAGCAAGAACACCATGTAGCAGATTATGCAATGCATCGAGGAGGTAAGGCGGGAGAATGAGACGATACGACAACCTTCAGAAGAAAACGTAAACAACTCCAACCACCAAGAGAAGGAGAGCAACCATCAAAATTTAATGTGCGTCTCTATTTTTCTCGTTAAGAAAGAGGTAACCATAAAATTGTTCAAAACCTTTAAATACATAATGTCCATAAAGATAATTTGATAATCTCGTAAATAATTATCTTTTTCTTGCATTATCTAAAATTCACAATCATAAACATAATAAATCTACAAACTTATCATAAATTTAATAAATATACAAACTTAATGAAATAATTCATTTTGTCTATAAAAAAAAATTGAAAAGGACAACAACCTTCATAAAAAAATTATTATTTTCTAAAATATATATCATATTGTTTAAGTTTAAATATACATTCACAGATTAGCAAATATCTTAACTTATTTAATTAATTTTCTTATTACTCAGATTACTTTCTTTATTACTGAAAGGCCTTAATGAAAGGTGTTAAGTGGTCACTGAGCATTATTCTCGACTTTTCAAAGTTACTTTGTATTTGACTTCACCATTTTTCTCTATTGAAACATTATAGGCATATGATAGACTAAAGAAACTCCAAGCTCGTCTTGGGGCCGGGCACGCCGTTTAAAGTAATTAACTGAGCTTGGCTGGAAGCTAGCCTAAAAGGTCAGTTTAAATCAAGCTCAACACGAACGGAGGGCTATTTGTTGGTTAGTTAAAACAAAACTTATAAGTTGTTTATTTTGTAGGTAAAGTAAATCAGACCATGAATTATTAAGCAGTTAGAGACTGAAGCCAAATTTAACAAAAAAGGAGAAACTTAACTAAAGATGGTGAGAAGAAAAGTAAAGGGTTAATTTGATACTAGAAGATGGTGCGCAGGTTATAATACCCTTTTATCTCAAAAAACTAAAGATTCAAGGTTGAAGGAATGAGTATCATCCCTGTTATCTAGGGCCCTACCTGATAGTTGAAGATGGATATTAAACATCCAAAAACCAACCTAAAGTTTATGGCCAGGAATTGAGCCTAAATTTTTTCTATATTTAGTTTAAATTTTATTAACAATAAGGGAGATCTTATATGTGGTTATTATCTTTGTATCTTTATCTTCTATTATTACCTTTGTAATCTTTATCTTCTATATAGATTCTGATTTTGGCCTAAAGATAGTCATAAATTTTGAATCAAGAGAGATTCTGATTGATTTTTGTCTTTGGCCTATAGCAAACACCTAATTTTGAAGTGAATGCCAAAATCTTTTGTTAATAAATTCAACAAAGCTTTATATATGAACTAAAACAAGTACTATAATAAATTCAACAAAGCTTTATATGGACTATAATTTTGTTTTATTTTTTGACAAATATACCCTAATTTTGTACTTAAAAATTGGAAAAAGTCCACAAGGAATTAAATATTTCTTTAGAGAAAATAAATTTAATATGAGAGTAATAACCGTCAAAATTTTTAATCAATTACATTTTAATCAAAATCAAGTAGCAAATGTAAACTAGAATACACATCTTTTATTCTTATACCACAAAACTCATTTGACTTCATGAATAAATTCAAATATGTTAATCAAGTTCTATTAAACTTTTTATTTAAAAATCTGCCACTAAAAAGTTATTTAGAAATTAGTTCTTTTATAATTATGTCTTGAATTAGAAATTTAATATTACATTATTTTAAATATCAGTTGTAAAATGATATAATTTAAAATTAAAAAAAAATTATAAAAATATATATATATATATATATATATATATATATATATATATATATATATATATAAATAATCAAAATCAAATAAATAACACTCCATGGTTCAGCCATTAACTTATCTCTATGCATACACTGTTTTTGAGGGACTATAAACTGTAAGTTACTTCGATATTTGACTACATTCCGTAACAAGAATACTAATAATTATATCTGTCAATTTGAAGGGACTGATTAACTACCAACACAATTTTTATTTACCTCACCTTATAACAAAACCTACTAATTGCAAATATTTTTCTAGATAATAGTATAAATTCTACTATAAAATCATTTTATTCTTCCATAAATATAAATGCATATGAATAATTCATGAAAAATAAAATGTATCATATTTATTAATTATAAGTTTTGGATTTCGATTATAATTAATACCTTCATTTTCTAAAGTGTAAAAATGGAAGAGACTATTTGTAAGTTCTAAAGAAAACCTATTATATTTTATAATTTCATATAGTAAAGTGCAATACACAATCAATTCACCCAAACAAAATTTGGATTTCTTAAAACATAGTAAAGTAATAAAGACAAATAAAGAACTAGATTGGAGGGTGTGCCAGGCCATGTTATAGTGCAACACAAGGGCGACACTTGAAGAACCCAGTAGCAAGCTACTGTTATGGATCTTCCCCATTAAAAAATTAATTTAATATCGTGTGGACCATTGGCCCACATATCAGATATTAAACTGATAAGAACAGATACTACACTTGATCTTAGCCAAAAGGCCGAGAAAGGTATGAGTCTTTCAATGGCAGGAGGTTCCTTTTATGCAAGAACGTCAGGTGGCTGTTATCTACTATAATCTATGTGGGACTTAGGAGTGACTCACGTTTTAGGCTCCAACAAACGGTGAATTTTTATATGCTACAGACCTACACACCTAGATGTTAGTTCTTTATGTTGATGTCTGGCTTACTAGTTACCAAAGTAATATTCTTTGTTTCCAGCAATCAATTTCTTGTTTATTACTTGTTGTTTGCTATTTATGTCAAATGATGGAGGCATATCACTAATTTACCATAGTTTGCTCCTAAAATAAGTGTTTGTGTTACAAATACAACATAGGTTGAAAAACAAAGTTTTTATTATTCTTTTCAATCATTTATCTGTCAGAGGATGTTTAATCATTAAGTTTATATCTGGATTAGTTGTTGAAAAGGGATTGTTAAATAATAAAACTTAGATCAATTCCTGTTTGTGCTGTTCTTCAATTAGATTTAGTTACGAAACATTGATTATTTAGTTACTTCTATGACACATGAATCTAGCACTACTCCTTTTTGCTTCTGTTATTGTCCCTCATGCATCTCAGTCTATATTTGATATTGTCACCGGAAACTAGATCTTCCTCATTGTTTCTCTCTCAGTTTGAACCTACAAGTGTCAAGCAAGCACTTAAAGATACTATTTGGTTGGCTGCAATGTACAAAAATACATAGGACTTTTAGTATCACTACAAAGCATGTCCAGTGGAAAAGGATTTCATCAACTCTATGGTTTTTATTTTCAAACTTTCTCTCCACTATGTTGATGACATGATAATAACCGATAGTTTTGTTACTCCGACTCAATATATTACAACCAAGTTTTATACAACATTTTCTTTTGTAAAAACTTCAATCAACTTGATTATCTTCTTAACCTTAAAATAACATATCTACCTGCCACGACTCAAACCAAAAATATTTTAAGATCTGCTTCATAAAACATCTGGCACAAGCTCGTTTGATTTCTTCTCTTACAGGATCTAATTGCAAGTTAGCCAAGCTTGGTGTTGATATGTTTTAAGATCCTATCTGATGTCAGTGGTAGGTGTTTTACGGTATGGCACTCTTACTGTATCAAAAATCAACTTTGTTGTCAACAGAAATCGATTAGAAATTATTCTTAATTTCTCGGTTATTATAAGGTGTTATTAGATTTTGAAAGAAAAAAAATTGGAGAAAAAAATTAAGATAAAAGACAGAAAAGGAATTCTTAAGAGAATAACAGAGATAGAAAAGAATAAGAAGAAAAGGAAATATGCATTACAGATTTCTTAGAATAAAGTAAGTTTTCTTAAATAAAGTAACCTTTTTATAATAGATTTTTCCTTAAAAAAAGGTTTTATAAAAAATATATAATTTTAATAAATAAATAAATAGGAATTCATTTACTTCAAAATTAGCGAAAATAGTTTATTTTTCATCTTAACCTTCAATTTTACTATAATTAAATGACAAATGCATTTAATTCTTTCTCAAAAATCATTAATATTTCATCTGCAAATTCTCTATCTTTTTCGACGCTAATATATATATATATATATATATATATTTCATTTTAGTTGGAAAATGCAGTCAGATGTTTGGGGTAGTATAAGTAATCAAGGGATAGTAACTCATATTATAGGAGGAAATTTTGCGCAGAGTTCCATTACCATTAATGGATGACTTCGTGATTTCTTATGGGCGCAAGCATCTAGGTAATTCAGTCTTATGGTTCTTCATTATATATATATATATATATATATATATATATATATATATATATAATTATTATTTTAATATGAAAAATAGTGGGGACTATATCAGAATCTTTCTAATTCAAAATTTATATAATTAAATTTTAAAATGCATAATTTTAATTTGTATTTGGTATGCATAATTTTAATCAAAACATTGTTTAGTATTAAAGGAGTTAAGATGGCAGAAATGAGAAGTAGATGAAGTTATAGCAAATAACTAAACTCAGTTTGTTTCCAGTAGAAAAATAAAAAATAAGTATAATGAAAAGGTGGAAGTGTAAAACGAATTGAAGGGGAATCTATCAGAAAACCTGCGACCATCCCAGGTCGTAATGAATGGGAACGATCCTCTACAGTAATGAAAATACTATTCTTCATGTATAAAAAATTACATTAGAGCACTATCCCACAAAAGTAAATATCAAGTCTCGTCGTTAATTTTCCACTAGTGGCATATTCAGGGGTATTATAACCTTCTCTTCACATGACACTAGTCGCAACATATGATTAGCCCCAACTTGTGCCAAATAAGCAAGCTAAAAATCATAAGTTTACAGAGCTTCAATCCCTCTTACTTCGGCATTGTATCAACTGCGTATCAACTTCAGCAAATAAGTTTACAGAGCTTCAAATTTGTGACCATCTGCATAACATAGGCTATTAGTCACGGTTCTAGAAAAACCATAAAAGAAAAAAAAGCAAGTACAATTGGCTAGCATCTCAGTTTGAAAACTAATTTTTTTAGATGAAAAAAGTAGAGAGCATACAACCTTCTAAAACATGCCGAAAACGAAGGTACCGATCATTAGAGAAAACATAGTCTCCAATCCCTCTGCACAGGATCTAAGAATCTTATTTTGACGATACAGCCTTCTATTTCCAGTTATCTAAAGGCATTATGGAGTCAACAATCTTTTTTGAGTAGTCAGTCAGGAGATCAACTTAATAAGTAGCTCCCATCAGTACAACGCTGAAAATTAGGCAAACAGCCAATTGTGATTAAATCCGTATGCAACACTAAAGATTAAATCTTAGTTACGTATGGTTCGGATTCCATCCATTTCATTACCTTATCATTTTTACTCTGTCAGTTACGTATGCATCACTCCATTGGAGAATGTTGAAAACTGCTAGGGATGGACAAAGATAAGTCATGTTTTACATTGTTACCGATATAGTAATACGAAAGAAGACTATGCAACACTAGCAACATCAACACAAACTGGTTTACCAATTTTGTAAGACACTGGTGGTAATAGAGGAAAATAAGCAAGTAAATTCAACACTAGCGACATCAACACAAACTGGTTTTCCAATTAGGTGCCGCTGATCAGATGAACAGGAAAATTCAGCAACCAAAAAAAAAGGCATTGCTGAAATTGCTATAGCTTAAAATTATATATATCACTATGCTACTGTAACTAACTAATGCCTAAACATGGAGTTACTCCAGTGCAAAATGAAACTCATATTTTGAAGGAAATATTACTCGTATTCTAAATCTATGCCAGATGTTAAATCACTAACATGTTATTTGGACTAAATATACATGATATGTCAACTTATAAAGGTGACATGTTTTGAAAGCAAAACAGTGGTACAATGTCAAATGGAATACCTGCATCAGAAGAATCAATAACAATCATTTCAAGATAACCACATTCCGGATTGACTTCACAAGCAGCACGACCCAAATTCAAATAGAAATTCAACCCAACATTAGATTTGTGCATTCAAACTCAAACTGGTTCCTCCATCTCTGGATAGCCCTTGCGAGCCATAACAGGTTTCACCTTCATCATTTGCCTATACCTATTCCATATGCCATCCTTTATTCTCTTGTGCACCCCATCCTCCTCCAATAACAAGCCACCCTCCCCGGCAGCGCGAAGCGCATCACAAACCAACCCATAAGTATACTCTCTGGGCACGGATCCGCCATCAACCAACTCAACAAGAAACCCCCAAGCCTCAACAACCCTCCCAGCTTCACAAAGCGCGTGAATGATGGGAGTATATGAACTCGAACTGGGAACTCCATGCCGCAACCTCTGCATCTGCCTCAACATCTCAACACCCTTATCAATCTCATTCACAGCACTATAGTACCTTATGAAAGACCCATAAGTAACACGGTTCGGAACAACACCCCTTGTCTTCATATCATCGAACAACTCCAAAGCCCTCTCCACGCGCAAAGTCTTACAGCACCCATCAATTAGGGCATTGTAAGTCACAACATCGGGAACCAACCCTCTGAAAAGCATCCACCGGAAGAGACGCCCGGCCTCGTAAATCCGCCTGCGCGTGGCCTTCCTGCAGCCGGTGAGCCTGCCGTAGCGGCAATAAGAGCTTATGAGAATCGTGTAAGTGAAGGTGTCTGGCGGGCACCAGAAACCGGGAAGCTCCATTTGCTGGAGAAGGAAACGCGCCTTGGTGAAGTTCCCCACGCAGCATAGCGCGTGGATCAGCGCGTTGTAGGAATGGGTATCGGGTTTGCAGCGGAACTGTTTCATTCGGTGGAAGGTGAGCAAGGCTTCGTCGGCGAGGCCTTGTTCTCCGAGGAGTTTGATGACGCACGTGACAGTGGCGGTGGTCACGTAGGGGCATTGTTTGAGGAAATTCCAGAGGGGCTTGGTTGTGCTGGCGCGGGCAAGTAGGCATGCCAGCTCGCGGCACGTGGCTTCGGAGTGGGCAAAGGCGAAGCGGGCTTCGACCCAGTGGAAGAACTCGAGGGCTTTTAGGGGCCCGAGGTAGACCTTGTAGGGGTCTAGGTGGGCGGCGGGACCTAAGACGAGGGTGTTGTTGCAGAGCTTGTTGTGTTCTAGGTTGAGGTTGCGCTGCCGCAGCGGGGTGCGGTGGCGGAAGCCGCTCTGGCGACCAATGGAGCGAGGTGATTGGAGGGTGTAGCGGGAGATGGAGCGGAGAACTTCCGTGACAGCGTCATCTGTCCATGGCGTAGCTGACGGTGACGGTGATGGTGATGGTGGGTGCGCATCTAATGGAAGGTCTTTGATTACCAACACCAGTACTTGGTTGGCAAGATGTTTGTTAAAATGACGCACAGGGTTTGTTATTCCCATTTACGTTTTGCGGGCGTTGCAATTTGAACAATGTGCTCACCGTAGTAGGAAAAATAAAAGAAGAATGATCGTTGGAAACCAAAAAGTACATGGGCTCTTAATTTAAAATAATAAATTTAGGGAAATGATATTTTTTACAAAGTTTTTTTTAATAAAATTTGACAAACTACTTGTTTAGTTAAAAAAATATTATTTTATTACTTCATTTTAATTAAAAAATAAAAAATTAACCCGTTTTAATTTTATTTATAGAAATTTTATCAAGTTTGTAAAAAAATGTCAAAAACTATTTTTCATAAATTTATAAATGATATGATATCTTTTAACAAAAAATAATATATATTTGTTAGGTTTTAAGTTTCATATGTTATAATATATCTAATAGTTTCTTTATTTAGAACTTGAGGTTAAAATTAATTTAAATACATTTTCTCCCTTCAATCATTTGAAGCATATTTAAAAGACAAAATCATAAAAGAAGTTTCAAATTCTAAAGTGGATAATACCTAACGAATTTGAAATTAGAACATTGAGACCATTTTTTGTAGAAAAGACAACTCTATTAACCTTAGATTGAGGCCCTTACAACTAATAGAGACTTTGGAAAAATCAATCTTGAAACCCTTGTAAGAAGCAGTGTAGAGATTGTGCAAAGCGGGGACGAAGATGATCAAGGAAAAGGTGGGTGGTTGGTGTAAGGTCAATCACCCGGCACAAGATATCAAACGCCTGTAATGCCACCCAAGTGTTCGGATGGATCTGGGTGCATGCAAAATTCAGTTCTCTCAGGACCCCCAGGTGGAAGTCCTCAAACAGGAGCTAGATGTGCAGATCAGTGAAGAAGCAAGCGTAAACAAAAAATAAGTCTAGTTGTGACCCTTCCCGCCTATGACACACACATTCATTGCCAACACAAACCCTTAGTCAAAGGGAACCATCCTCGACGTCATCCCAAAATATTTCATGTTGCTCGGTGAAGTAGCCCAAGTCATTACCCAATCGGTAACGGGTGGCGAAATCCTTAAGTTCATGCAGTACCCACTCATACCCAATAATTTCAAGGAGACTTAGTTCATCACCCTCGACAACAGTTTCGATCTGCACTTGCTTCTCGTTACACTTATCGTTGTATGACTCCTCTTCTTCCCCTGGCTCAGCAACCCTAGGACCTTCTGGAAACACACATGAGCACATCAAACTTTATTTGCAAACAAGGATGGTTGAGTTAAAAAGAGAAATCTACTTTGTGTCGCACATTGATGGGTAGGTTTTATTGCTTGTAATATTTTATAAAGTATTATTTATTATTCGACTAACTACTTGTGATTGATGGTAGGTCCCATTAGCAACTATTGATCATCATTCCAACACAATGCATTGTTTTATGGTTTTATTCAATGCATTAGGAGATTAAATTTGCTTTTGAAAAACATATTACAAGATTAAGTATTACTTTTTTTCATATCATCTACTTAGCTATAGTATAACTAACCTATATTTTATATTTTCAAAATTTAATTAGAATTTTGGGTAAGCCTAGAGCACAACAGATTAAGGTATTATACCCAAAGGTTGGAACTTATTAATTTAGCAAGTTATTAATTTTTGCGGGTTAACTTATGACCTTGACATGTGATTATTTTCTTTGTCATGTTTAGTGTAACAAGCAAGAAGATTCATGGAAATGTAAGTATTATGTCATGTCTTGAATAAGAAAAATCATTCGAACTGCAATTAATGATGCTTTGATAGAGGTAATAATATATATACCTTTCACATATTATATAAATGATATCAAACTTTAAGTAATGATATTTGTCAACACCCAATTTCGTCCGGGTGAATAAATTTATTTTCAAAAAAATAAAATAAATAAATAAATAAATAAATAATAAAAAAATGTGAAACAAAATTTTCTTGAAAGATTTTTCAAACTTTAAATTAAGGAAAAAAAAAAAAAAAAAAAAAGAGAGATGAAAAAAAGAAAAAAAAAAAGGAAGAGCCTATTTTGTTATCACACTCCTCTTCATGAGCCCAACAACTCAACATATCTTCTACAACCTTTGTTCTGATAAGAGATTAGTGATATGATTCTAATAATTAAAAGCAATATCTCTTCATATAATTAGAATCAATATTACTGATTTTAATTGATTTTGTGTTATGATTTGCTATGATGTGATCCCCATAATGTGCTGCTATCATGACCAATTCTTTCCTTATATTGTTCATTACAATTAAGGTTGAGATTGCATTGATATTGCAATATGTGAATATAAATACGTAGTTTGTCATATGAAAAAGATTAAAAAAAAAATTCTCTACACTTCTCTACTTCTTTCCCATCATCACTCCCACATACACACCTCCTCTATCATCTCCCTTTAAAAAAAAAAAAAACATATTGAAGGAGGTAAGAAAAGAAGAAGAAGATTCTCTATAATCTATCTTTCTCTCTCATTACCACTCATACAGACGCATCTCATTTTATCTCTCTTGAAAAACAAACACACAAAAATATTATAAAAGGAAGCAAGAAAAAAAAAAGGCAGAAGGTACGTCATTTTTAGTTTCTTTTTATTTTGATTTATTTTTTTTAATTTTCATTATTTTGTTTAAATCACAAAAAAAAATTCCTATTTCTTTGGTGTTTGCTCGACCACTCGCGTTGCATGACATCCATTTTAGACTTCGTTATTTTTTTCTAAAAAATATATACCAATCTAAGAATAAAAAAATAGTTTTCTTTATTTACTTTTTAATATCTATCTGGTTGCTCACGTCGTAGTGACATCCACATCCAGTTTTAAATAACTAAAAAAATGAAAAATTATAAAAGATTAAAAAGATAAAAAAAAAATCAAAGATTAAAAAAAAGAATTTATTTTCATTGTCGGTCATGCCGCTCGTGTCGCATGACACCAATAATAAAATAATACTAAAAATTTGAATGTAAGAGTTTTCAAAATTATTAAAAAATATTTATTAAATCATTTTTCAAATAACTTTTTCAAAAAGAACTACGTAACCCTGATTCCCCATTCACATGGAGATACGTAGGAGAGAGGATTAATCCTCGTCGGGCCCAAAAAATAAAAAAAATAGTTTTGTTATTTTTTGTACATTCTTTTATTAATATTTTTGGGGAAAATTAAATATTTTGAAAAAACCACATAAGTTTTGCATATTTAATTAAAGGTACCGTCTTAGGATGGACGTTGTGGGGTGCTAATACCTTCTCCACACGTAACCGACTCCCGGACCCAAAATCTGGTTTTTTGCAGACCTTGCTCTTTTTTATGGTTTTCCATAGTTTCATATAATAACTATGGTGGCGACTCCAAACTCTTTATTTTTCAAATTTTATTTTTTTGGTTCGTCATCCCGTCGCGATTTTGATTGCGACAATATTCATACATAATGAAGTTGTATTATTTTTTCAATGGTTCAAGAGTATCAGATGACATTATCCAAACACTAAGACAAGAGTGGTCAACATATTTATTGGAACAATGGAGTTTGGTCCACTAGCATTAGAACTTTTTTTTAAACATTTAGTTCGGTGTTAATTGTAATAGTTTAGACAACTTTAGTGTTAATATAACTGTAAATCCAGAATTGCGATGGAATGATCTATGAAATATCTGGATTTTTTTGATTTTTAGGTATAGGAAAATTGTAAATGCAGAAAGAATTAATAAAAAAAACAACAAATTTTGACGTCTGGTGTGACACTGTCAAACATCAATGTACGTCAAACAATGCACTACCTGACGTGTCCTTTGATGTTTGGCAATGTCACACCAGATATCAAAATCTACTGTATGTTTGCTTCATTTGCCGCCAAATTAGATGTTGGACTCTTCAAAAATTGACGTCAAGGAACGTCGAACCCTACAGACCTTGACGTTAAACGACATCAAATTTATTTTCCGACATCAATTTTGACGTCACCCAATCTAATGTTGGAGTTTTGGCAAACGCCAAAGGACGAAAATATTCGACATTGAAAGCCTTTTTTGTGTTAGTCAGAGAGAGATGGTGTCTACACTTGCATTTGGAAGCATATACAATTCAAAGTTTTTCATGTTTTTTGTGAGAAGAATCATTATTCTGATAAGTTAGCTAATTTAAATTTTATTCATAGGAGGACCGTATAAGTGATTTAATGTTTTATTTTCATGTATTTATTTATTTATTTTTTCATAAATATAATTTGTTTATGTTTTGTGAAGTGTAATTTTTATCATGAGTTTTGTGTGATACCACATGCTTTATATTCGTTTGTTATTTTTTATTTTAATAAATTTTCATATGATAACAAATTATTGATGGACTTTGAGATTTTAATCTTGTCATAGTTTATAATAATATATAAGATAATCTTATTTAGAGAAAGTCAAGTCGGTACGAATATCCAATATTTATTTGAAATGTTAGTTCCTTCAAAATTTTCTATCTAAACAATATATTTTATTTTAAAACATCTTAAAATTTTATTATGCTAAAAGAATACTCCATTTAAACGTAATTTTTAAGTTTCTAAGTTACTAAAATGTTCAAGAACTTTCAATATTCACTAATACAACTCATTAGATAAAATGTTTAATTAATCTTTTGGTTCTTGTATTTGTTGGAAAGTGCCACATTAGTCTTTCAATTTCTTTTGTCTTAATTTGGTCATCTTTTTTTTAATCTAATTCAATTTGATACTGATTTTTTTTTTAATGATTCACTTTGGTTCTTGCTGTTTGTTTTTTACAAACGGTGTTAAAGTCGATGTCACATGTCTATTTGTATTTTTTTTAATTTCTTTTTGAATTTTTATTTTTTGACACATGTCACTTCACAGTTGTGTCACGTTACACACTTAATGTAACGTGATAGTAGCAAAATATGATGTAACAATGTCACGTAGCACAAATGTGAAATGACACATCTAAAGAAATAATTAAAAAGAAATTAAAAAAAATTATAAATTGACATGTGACAATAATTTTAGCACTGTTTGTGAAAAACTAACTGTAAAGACAAAATTGAATCACTTTTAAGAAAATTAGAACCAAATTGAATTAAATTGAGAAAATAAAAACTAAATTAAGATGAAAAGAAAATCAGAACCAAATTGAATCAAATTGAGAAAATTAAGATTAAATTAAGATGAAAGAAAATTGAAGGACCAGTGAACGAATGAAGCCTAGATAAATTAATGATACATTTATCATTCAAATGTCACCATTTTACCTTTCTTTTAGATATTTTATCACAGTTTTTTTTAACGTACTTTTTATTTTTTAAATTCTGCAGAATTCGATAGAAAAACAACATTTATTTTTAGTTTTTTCTTATCTATACTGGAAGTTTAAGAAATAAAGTGAAAGACATAGAAAATTGAAAAGATTACAATTTTTTAATTTTTAAAATGTTATAAAAAAGAAAGAAGAGTTATAACATTGTTATAACATGAGGCAGGGTAAGAGTGATGGATTGTTCAACTCTTCTTATTAACAAAATTCTAATAATTAACATATATAGACTATATTGAGTCATAATTTTATAAAATAGCGAATTATTATACAATATTAATCTTTTTAAAATATTATAAAAAGTAATCTGTAGTTAAAATAAAAATATATTTTACATTTTTAGAATCACTAAAATTTTTAAATTAAATATAGTATATAAAATTGTTTTCTTTAATTATAATAATGACAACATTTTGACTTGATTTTCCAACCAGTTTAAATATTGTTTCAAAATCGGATAGAGGGATTGACTAAAGAAAATGAAGCAATACAACACACAAAAGACCCTCATGTATACAACGAAATTTTACCATAATAAATCATTTTAATTTCACATAAAATAACCTTCAAACAGTATAAGAAAGTGTTATCACCAAATACCTTATTTTATTACCGACGAGATTAGAGAAAACACAAAATAATAAAAATGTTTTCAACCACAATCATTATTCATCAGCCTATTTATTTAACCTTTTTAACCCTTCAATATTTTCAAAAATTAAAAATGTCAAAATAGATTTCAATTCCTAAGCCAACATGATTTTTTTTAAAAGTGGGTGACTCATTTAACCCATCAATATTTTTTTTACAATTTTTTTAATAATTATTTACTAATACTAATTATATATATTCACAATTTCATATTTTTAAATGCTAGAATGTTACTCAATAATATTTAAATAGTTTGAATGTTTAATTAATTTGATTGTAAAGTTATATTTAATTATAATCTTTATAGTAAATTACTCAAGCAACCGTCTTATAAACAATTTTTTCTAAATTAGCATTACAAAAATATGTAGTTTTTTTATTTATATTTTGTTGAATAGCATGACAGAAAATGTAATATTGGCCATGTTTTCTTGGACTATATGAACACTTTCTTGAAAATAATTCATCATATATTGGTGGTAAACATGATAAAAACATTAGTTCTTGATTTTACTGTGATTGTCATCTCATAAATTGCTTAAAAAATTATTTAAATATTTAAATACTTAAAAATAAATATATAAATAATTTTTTTATGACCAAGCCATCCCATCTACTATAAATATAAGAACCCAAACTAATAGGAATATTACCCTTATACCATATTTAAATTCTCGACAGCTGTCCATTATGTTGGTTTTTTTGACATTTTACAGATTCATCTTCAATTTCTTTTTTTTTCACGTACCACTGCAGTGTCACCTATTCCTGTAGCTTGATTGAAACCTTTCTTTTCGAAGTTAAATCAACTTTTCAGCCAGCTTCCATTACACTCCACTGAATTGATACATTTTGTTTTGTGTTTGTGATATCCCGTTCCTATTTTCACTGCATTCTTTCACATGGTTATCTCTCTCAACGTTCAAAGCATACAATGGTCATCTTCCTCAAAGTCTAGCACTGAATATTTTTGTTGTGATTTGGCTGTTTGGGTTTTTTTTGGTTCATCAGGTGATATCTTTGTTTTATTTTTCCTTGGTCGTTGTTTTGGTTTGGTTCATCGTAAGTCCATCTTTACTTTATTTGTTTTGGCTTTTCATCTTAAAGTTTTCTTTTTTCTTGACCATTGTTTGATGATCTTTGTTAAAGTCTATGTTGTCGTCTTCCTCAAAGTGTACCACTGAATTTTATTGTTGTGACCTAGCTGTTTGGGTTTTCTTTGCTTCATCAGGTGATTTTTATGTTTTATTTTTCCTTGGCCGTTGTTTTCCTTTGCTTTATTGTAAGTCCTGCTTTAGTTTATTTGTTTTGGGTTTTGATGTTAAAGTTGTCTTCTTTCTTAACCATTGTTTGATGATTTTTGTTAAAGTCTACATTATCGTCTTCCTGAAAGTGTACCACTGAATTTTATCGTTGTTATTTGCCTGTTTGGGTTTTGTCTGCATTATGAGGTAATTTTTTTGTTTTATTTTTCATTGGTCGTTGTTTTCGTTTGCTTTATTGTAAGTCCAATTTAGTTTATTTGTTTTGGGTTTTGATGTTAAAGTTCTCTTCTTTCTTCACCATTATTTGATGATCTTTGTTAAAGTTTACGTTTTTATCATTACTGTCTAGATTTTTGTTAAAATCTACGTTTTTACCTTTCTCTTTCTACCCTGTCAATACTGAAGTATGTATCAGTAAATTGAATTTGAGCGTGTGTTTCCCGCTCATTTCTGTCGAATAACATTTGACTGATTGATTGATGTCTGTGTATTTTACAGTAGAAGAAGAGTTTGGAGTCTTTTCAAGATACACTTTCTTTCTTCTTTCCTCTAAGTTCTCTTGGTCCCTTTTCATTTCTATATAGAGAGAAATCAAGCATGGACCAGCTGTTCACATTCGAACCTCCACCATTACCGCGATGGCGGAAGAGAATTTTTGATTGATAGGTATGTTGTTCTATTTGATCGACAGCGAAAAAGGTGTTTACGTTTTTTTTTTGTTTGAATAAATTGATTGAAGACATGTTCTTTGATTTTTTTTTTCTTCTAAAGTTTTTAGGAGATTTTGAAGAGAAGATCCAAGAATTTTGAAGACCAAAGTCGATCTTGAAGCTAACATGACGAAAATAATTTTTAAGAGGATTTTTTTAAAGTTTAATTTTCTTTTGTATGGAGAGGTAAGCATTCAAGGATATGTTTGCTATTTATGGTTTTTAAGTGTTTTTTTTATTCTTCTTCTAACTCTACTTTTACATGATTTTTCATTCTTCTTTTACTTTTGCTTGCTTCTTTTACTTTTGCTTGCTGCAAATAGTGTGTCGACATGAAAATTTATTTGTGCTAATCTTTTTTTAAAATTGACTTTCACATTTTGATGAAATGTAAGAATCAAGAGGGACACATGCGCTTTGAAGAAACCAATACCAAATTACTTCCTACCACATTTTTTTTCTATTACCTAAATGCTCTTGGAAGACTTGAATCAAGGAGATGATTTTTTACTTGGATTTTTTTTCTCTTCCTTGAATGTTCGTTCCTTAAATGTTGTTTGTTCTATTGTTATATTTTAGTTATTGGATTGTATGCATTTCTTGATTTGGGTGTTGTAATTTTGTTTATCTTTTTATAAACTTATTTTTTTTTCCATTGTTTTGTAAACATATGATTATGGGTTGAACAAAAGGTAATATATGTTTTAGTAATCTTTATCTATCTTACTAATTTTTTGATGAAAAAAATAAATAAAAACAGATAAGAATGAAACTTATGCAAAGATATGCATAATTTAAAGGCTTTCTTTTAGCAAATATAGACCAATAAAGGATATATCAATTTCATGAGATATGTTGTGACATATTCACTTTAAGATGATAATCTTTTCCTGTTGCTTATGTTCAAAATTCATGCAATTTTTTTTTTAATGTTATGTTGGCTCCAATGTCCTTACACTTTAAGCATTGTTTGAGTGATAATTCCATGTCAATTGGATTGATTACGTAATATGTTATTGAAAAGTTTCAATATAAATACCTTATTGTTTTAATTTTTATTTTATTTTAAACAAAAATTGAATTTGACAAAGTGTGATAAGTTCAATTATGCAAAGGAGAGCACTCAGTCGGTTAAAGCTCAACAAGTTACATATAACTTTGATCTAGATACTCTGATTTGGGAGGGATCCTATGGAAGAGTATATTATGATGTTCATAAAAGTGAGCAGGGAGTCGCAACCAAGAACTTGGATGCCAACATACAGGCTGATGAGGAACTTTTAGCCCAGGTATGTACATGACGATATCAGTTTAATACTTTTTTTGTTTGTTCTAAAACTATTTTTTATGTTCTGTTATACATTAAATTTTTTTATATCCATTAAATGTTCTTTTTTTGTTATAGTGTGCAATGAGATGAGAAGGATATCGAGAATGGAGAGCAAAAGCAGGACGAATAGAACAAGGGATATAAATTTAAACATATATTTATTGAAGCTAATTTATCTCTTATGTTTTAGTTCTTTGTGTTTATGTGATTTTAGGGTTTATGAATTAAATTGATGATGCTTTTTACCTGATTTAAGTTAATTCTAGACAAACAATTTCATGTAAGAAGGTAATCTTTTTCCTGTAATTAATTATCTATTTGTCTATATATAATGTGCACTTGATGTATTTATATAAACTACTTTCAAACGCCATGAGAATCTGAAGATTTAGTATTCCACTACCTTTCCTACTTTGATGGTTAGTAGTAATTGAAAATTCCATGTTTATCTTTTTCTATAGTGAAATTTATAAACTTTTGTAAGATTGGCCTTTTCACTTCATGTTATAGTTTTCACAAGAGCTGTAGTTTTTTTATCATTTTGTTGTACTATTTTATGGATCCATCTAATTTAAAATTCATCCTAAGTAATGGATACATTTACTTTTTTATCAAGTACGCCTGGAAGATTGTTATTTATAATTGTACATTAATTTAAATGATATTTGATTATAGTGTGCTATTCTTTCTGCTTTCCTTTAGGTGGCATTTAAAAAGGTAGATTCTCCTAAAAAATCATTTCAAGAAAGCTTGATTAGATGTTGCTTAGCAAGTTGGAAACAAAGTTGAATTCCATCCATTCTTTGGCTGATGATGCAGAGCGAAAGCAGTTCACAAATCCACATGTCAAAGTTGTTATCCTTGATGTAGAGCTAATTGTCCATATTTTTTCTCATATATAATCCAATGTTATTGTTGTAGTTAAAAATGTTTTAGGCTTTGTCTTTGGCACAATTGGAGTAGTATCCACTGGCTGTTAGTAAGAAATTTTCCATTAATTATCCATTGGTTGTTTTTTGTGTGCATTAATTATTTCTTCTTAAACATGGATTAGACTTTTGATTTTCAAGGATGGTCAAAGTAAAGATTTTTTATTCTTAGTAATCAAAGATAATTTTAAGCATAACTTATAAAGTAACTTTTATAAAAGTACATAATCTCATCATACATGTTAATGATGAGTGGTTTTCTCTTGGAGCTGCTGCAAGCAAGCGTTATGCACTTCTCAAAATGATACCTTTATTTTCATATGCTTCATTAATTAATAGCCTAACTTGCTAATAATAAGGATAAGTTGTTTTAATAAGGAATGCCATTTTTGAGCTAGAAGAAGCTGGCATTACAATAGGAAAAAAAATGCAATGGTTCAATCTCTCTATCAAGTATATTCTCCTCTATCAGAAATGAATGCATCAAACATCTTGAGTTATGTGGAAACTGGTAAAGGCATTTTGATGGATTGGGATTGATGCATGCACCCAAACTAGAACTAAAACTAAATTATTTTTACATTTAGCTCGTGTTGCTATTAGATGTCTTTCTCGAATTTATTCCTTGCTTACATTGATCACTACTCCACTATCATTCACTTGATTTTGATTCATCTTTAGTTTCCTATTTAATTTATCGCTTCCCATTCAACACTACTGTTGTTGTGGTTATAGCTATTGTGTAATACATATCTTTAAGTGTAGTGAAGTAAGGTTGAAGCAAAGAATCACTTAGAATAAAATTGATGACTGCACAATTATATATAAGGCTATTTTTAATGTTTGGACTTGGTTAATTGTACAGTTACATAGTTAGCAATTGAATTTGAATCAACAGGTGCTAAATAAATGTATCATTAAGTTCCTGTTTGAATTTTCAATAGTTGTGTGACATTAAACACAATAAAGTTTTACCTTTGAAACCTTTCATATAGTTAAATCTTTAAAACCTTTCATATTATTATTTTTTTCTATTAGTATTATTATTAATATTTGTGAACTCAAGGTATGACAATGTCCAGCAATTTGTGAACTACATTTTTGAACATGAAAGCATGTAATTAGTGTTGGGATAAATTTATATATGTTTTAACCCCATGCTCATTTTATCACTATATATAATATATAATTGTTTTAAATATTGTCCAATATTTAGCTTGAAAAGAATATTTTCTTTTGTCAGTTATTTTATGTGTTTAGAACTGTCCTTTGAAAGAAAAGACATTGATTGAAGATTGAAGCTTTATATATCTAGATTTACTGTAGAAGTTGTAATTGTTGTTGATACACTATGATCAATTTCTAGAATCATAATTTAATCAATTTCTTTAAATGTTCAAGGGGAAATGCTCCTATAGTTGCAGATTTTCAATCCGTTGTTGTTGACATTTTGTGTGCTTATTGTTCTTTTTCATCAAGGGACTAAATTACTATTAGCCTTTCTCTCTATAGTTTAACACTAGCAACCTATTGTTGTTATTCAAGGTAGAAGGTTGAAGAATATTATTGTTTTTGTACTTATTTTCGGGCACAAAAAGATTTTTTTTACTTATGTTGGTATGTTGGTTGTCATATTGTTGATGAAGTTTGGACACCTATTATTTCCTGTTATGTGGTTCATTGGGTTCTTAAGTGCTATAATTTTTTGATGATATAAGTCTTCATTCTTTATTTTTTTTTTCTTCTCCTACTTTGTTTAACCCAACTTTGTTTCTATTATGCAAAGTGTTTTTCTGCTTCTTATTTGGTGAACATTTTATTCAAGGTTACTTATTTTATAATGCAACTTTGTTTAATCTAACTTCAATTTTTGAGGTACATCATTAACTCCGTTTTGTATTTTTATTTTGTACATGATCCATAATGCACAATATATCAACATTTTATTTTGACAATAATCTGTGTTCATGCATTTTATTTTAATATAATATATAATTTCAAAGTTTAATTATAAACTTTAATCATACAACAAAATTGTTTTAATACTGGTATTATAAATATTGAGAGTAATACTATTATTATTATTATTTAAATTATTATTATAAGGCTTAAATACCTTTTTGGTCCTCATTTTCGTAGTGTTTGTTGCAGATGGTCCTTATTTTGACAGAATGTTTAAAATGGTCCTCATTTTTACCGAATGTTTAAAATGGTCCTCATTTTTGCCATTCGTGTTTTATTTGGTCCTTTTCTGTAACGCCGTTTAAATCATTAACGAAGCATTGTACATGTGGCACGGTTTGTATTAGGGTGTGTTACATGTATTGTACATGTGGTATTTAGATATTTGGGGATAAATAAGTGAGCAAGGGTTTTGGTAAGGAATGTTTTGGCAGTTGGTTAGTTTTGACAATCTTGTTCCTCCATTTCCAATTGGTGTTGCTGCAATCTTCTTCCTGCAATCCCATTATATAGGTATGTTACGATCCCAATCTTCATGCACTATTGGTGGTTCAACGAGAAATGGATTAACCCCGAGTTGGTGCTGCGGAGAGATGACAACTTTGAGGATGACAAGAACTTCAAAGAATATTGGTAGAAAATTTTGGGTACAATCTGTTTTTATTTTTGTGTTAATAATAAATTGGTTTTAATTCTTGGTTTATTGATTTACAGAGTGGTGGTTCCAATAATGTGGGCTGCAACTTTTTCAAATGGTGGTGCTGATGAAAAAGATGTCATCATCATGACACAAATGAGGTAGATTAATGATTTGGAGAAGTCACTGAAGGTTGCTGAGAAGAGGCTGCAATTAGTAATAGGGTTCACTTGTGTTGTTATTGTATTATTTGTAATGTTATTGTGTGTAATCTTTTAAAGTCCAATCTATTTTGTACTATTGTTACATGAAGAAATGAATTAGTTTGATTATGTTGATATTAGTCCCAACATGTTCAAAAGGACATCTTAATCTGAGCATTGAAGTAAGTGATATTGATCTAAGCTTGGGAAAAATTAAATTGACCTAAGATTGGAAGAAGTTAAATTCATAATGTTAATTCATCCTTATCAAAATGCACTACATCAATGTTTGACAAAAGTGAAATTGAACGAAATTTAAGGAAAGTCAAAATGCAGTACATCAATAATGAATTCTACATCAGAAATTCCAAAAAATAACTAAGACGTTTGTAGCTGCTATCATGGCCTCCTCCTAATCTGTAATTTCATCCTAAATTACTGAGATGGTTCTTCTGGTGTTGGTAGTGGTGCTGCTTGACTCTCCACTTCATTCCTTGGTGGTTGAGTTGTTTGAGTTTCAGTAGTTGGTGCATTCTCAGCAGTTTGGGCATTTGGTGCAGTCTCAACAGGTAATTTAGAAACCATGCAGAACATCACAACAATCGAAAGATAAACAAACCCCAAAATAGAATTACGAAAACCTTAACCCACGAGCAAACACAACCCATAAAACCCTAAATCCACTTACCTTGTTGATGATGATTAATTGGAAAATTGAAATGAAAAGCGCAACTACAATCCAATGATGAAATGGCAAGTATTAGCTGCTTCCTTTGCAAATCCGAGCTCAAGAAAGACGAAGATGAAGAAATTTCCCTAATTGCAAAATTTCCCCTAAGTTTAAAAATTAACGTTAATCAGCCACCTGTATAGTACACATAACACACCCTAATACAAACCGTGCCACCTGTACAATCCTCCGTTAATGATTTAAACGGCGTTACAGAAAAGGACCAAATAAGACATGAATTGCGAAAATGAGGACCATTTTAAACATTCTGTCAAAAAGAGGACCATCCGCAACAAACACTACGAAAATGAGGACCAAACAAGTATTTAAGCCTTATTATAATTATTATTTTTGTTTTGTACGGGATCCATAACACATAATGTGTCTACATTTTATTTTAGCTATAATCCGTGTATATACATTTTATGTTATTCTTTATATACTTTATATATATATATATATATATATATATATATTATATATATATATATATATATATATATATAATTCAACATTTAACTTTATTATGTTATATAATTTTAAACTTAAATTTTATTTTAATAATTAAATATAATTACAATACTTAATAAAATTATATAAATTAATTATTTTTCTAAATATAATAAGTATTTATTTATTTCTTAATACATAATTAAAAAAAATCCGATACAGATTAACACGAAGCATAATTATTATAAAAATACATAAAATTCAAAATGTTATCTTTTTTATATTATGTAATTATAAACTTAAATATTATATTTATAATCAAATATAATTATAATATTTTATAAATTATTTATTTTTCAAGAATAATAATTATTTATTATTTTTCTTAACACACGGGTCAGACGCTAGTTAAACAAAACAATTATTTAGACCATATTTATCATTACGTTTAAGAAGTCCAGATCAGCAAAAATAGATTGATCAACTTGGTAATCTGGAACATTGGCGAGGATGATGGAGGAAACTCATTGCTTTGAAACTGATTGTTCATATCTTTCAGCATTCTTTGCTTCTTTCTTCTCTGAATCCAGTGTGAATTTTTTCACTGTAATCCTTGTTTTATAGGAAGAACTTTGAACTTAAAGATAAATCATAGAATAATTAGTAGATTGCATTCCAGATATATAATCTCCAAATAAGCAACAGTTATATCTTAAGTAATCTATTTCAACTGTATATATCTTTGGTAGATTTCACTAACGATTTTTTGTAAGAAAATAATTTATCTTTTTAAGTATAAAATAGTTGTGATAAAAGTCATATAATCTCCAAATAAACAACAACTATATCTTAAATAATCTATTTCAATTATATACCTGGTTTGTAGATTTCACGTAAGATTTTCTTAAGAGAATAATTTATCTCTTTAACTATAAACTAGTTGTGATAAAGATATGTTGTTTGATTATAAACATAAGCACAAGTTTAAATTATAATAATTTATTAAAACATTTTGATCTTCTTTACCCCTTTTTACTCGATCTATAATATATATATATATATATATATATATATATATATATATTAGATTGAGTAATTTGTTTTCACCGCGAATCTCTAAATAATCTTTTAACGACTAGTATTACGATCCACCGTAGAAAAAGACTAGGGTTGAAATCAATGTTTCAAGAAAATATTTAATAGATCATTACATTTAAAGTTTATCGTTAACATAGTTAAACATTAATAACATAACAAACAATAATTAACATCTCATATAAAATGATATTATTAATAGCAATAATAAAATTAATAAAATAACCAATAACAATAAATAATAATTATGATATAATATAAGATTGAAAAACGTTGTTCAACCTAAAAATTGAAAATGGTACGTATTTATGAAAATTTTGACATTTAAAAGTTCATATATAAAACCAAATAAGTATATTATAATTTATAATGTTACGGGGAAATTTGAATAATACACTATAATATTTATTAAAAAACCAAGTTTAGTTTTGGTTTGGTATAAAGTAATTTTTGATTTGTCGATGTTCATCATACTTAAACCTATAGATAGAAGATGCAAATGAAATTCTTCTCAGCAAGATTGCACTCTTTTTTTATAAGTAATCACTAATGGAGAAAATACTTTTTATCATGGTTAAAATCATTTTTTTTATAGTGACATAGAAAGTTTGAATTTCTTACGCTCATTTAAAAGACTTGACATAGAAAGTGATTTTGTTTTTAAAAAAAATTAAAATAGCAAAACACGAAAGCAAGCAAACACCATCTCAAACTTTAGCATCTTGACATTATCACTACAAAAAATCTTATTAAATACGATCATTATTTATGGTATAAAATGATGTTTATAACCGTCATCCTTGCACGTGTGACGGGTCTAGTACTACCATATATTTTATCGCCACAAAGTATAATATGATGGTCTTATACGAAACGCCACAACACTCACCATTTAATGCATTGTGCAAATAATGACATTTGAATCGTCGTATTTGCTGTGCAAATAATAGCAATTTAAGCCGTTGTAGTTGCTGTGTAAATAATGAGAATTAAAACTGTCGTAATTTATTGATTTTAAAAGAATCATAATACGAAAAACAACACCTAAAAGTGTCATTGTTTTCATTATACTCAAATGAAATAAGATGTTTTGAACTATCCTAATTTGAATGTAAATTTATTTTTATTATTTCATTATTTACTTAACCCGTTTTTCATAAAATAAGAAGAAGTAAAAGAAAAAAAGTATCACATAAACAATTTTGATCACATATTTTCATTCATAATAAAAGAGTTCATATTTATCCATCATCACTCAAAAAGTTTGCATATTGAAAATAAAAAAAATAAAAAAAGATCTTACATAATTATAATACATTTTTCTAAATTTCTATAAATATGTTCCTAACTAGTCTTGTCTCCCTCGCTTGATGTTCTTGTATCATTCAGTGACGAAGCACCACTTCCAACATTTGGTGCTTGAAATAAAAAAAATACTAAAAGTTATTCAATTTCAATTTTTGTTATAATAAACTTATGTAACTCCTTAAGTAAACCATAAAGCAAATCTTCACATTACCAATTACCAATCAAGACAGTTTAAAGAACATAAAACATAACAATTGACCATTCAATTTGAAGCTTTACATTATGAAGTAATCGTAATAATGTATAGAAAGGAAAGGAGCACGTAAAAAGGCAATAATAGAAGTTATAGAGAAGTAAACAAATTGGTTTTAGTTACTTCACTAACACCCCAGGAAAACTAGTTACATGTTAGAAAACAAATTATCATTGTTGTCATAAAGATGAATCTAAGAAATGGCTAAGAATTTAAGATAAAAATCTTGAAATAGAGGTCTTACATTGTAGAACCAGGTTGTTCCGTTACAATATTAGTGAACCCTGAAATAACCAAGTCTGCCAGAAAGTGAAGGACAAAGCATACTAGTAATCACAAATGAGAAATTACCTCCTTAATTCCACTAGTAAGGCATGCTTTTCTGGATTAGAACTGACATCTAATTCACCAATAGTATAACTACGAGCAAAAAGTAGAATCTCTGTCATACCATTGTTTGCAAAGGTATATTATACATTGACAGTAACTAAAGAAGAAGAATCAATAACCTAGAAACCAATTGCATAAAAGTAAATTGCAAAATTCTAAAAGTAACCTAATCTTGATTCAGAAATATGTCCCATTTTGCATAAGCCATGCACTTCAAAACAAAGGAGAAACACAGTCTTGCCCCTAAACTTCTATTGGCTCTAATTATAATTGATAAATCACATGGAAGGAAGGATTGCTTGGGGATCAAAAGGAGTGTATGTTGTTTCCATTTCATAAAATCTTTGTTTGCTATGTTAGAACCCAAAACAATGTTCATTGCGTGAGAGAATAAAAATGCTCTACCATTTGTTGCCTGTTATAGATAACTCTTGAAAATCCTAGGTTATTCAAAGAAAAAAAGAACTCTGACTAGTTTGAAGGAAATTGAAAATGCTAAAAACTCAAGTGAATCGCTTCAATATAGATAGGGCTAATTTCAGGTCGTGTTTGCAAGGATTTTGACATGATTAATATGGGCATAACAATCTTAATCTTTAGCAAAAAAAGTAGGTTAGAAGTTTTTTTATTTTTTTATTTTATGATTCTTTTAACATCTCCTAGGCATCATTTTGTTAGTAATTACCAGTTTCAATTGCTGATTAGTTGAAATTTAGAATCAACATATCCTACTCTGATTGGTTTAAATGAATCATCCATTTCAATATGAAATCTAGCATAAAATTGGAGAAAAGGCCAGAGAAAGTTCACCTAGAAATCTTTGGAAACAATATCATCATGGAAAGGAACAAGGTTTTTAGCACTTAAAGTAGCTATATGCTTATGATCCCATAAACTTCGTTGTTGATGTATTTTCCTGGCATTGCCACTTTTTTTCCTACTCATAAATAAAAGTGCAAAGGGAAAGGTTGGTTAAAGACTCAACAATAGAAAAGTGACCAAATAATAAGCCTATCTTACAAACGAGTGACAATGGCTATGATTTGTCAAATGGGTATCAGTGTCTTCAAGGCTGATTGAAGTGCAAGATACGTACCTAACCAAACTATGTGACGCCAATCACAATTAAACATTTTGAAGGAAAGAATATGTCTAAAAGGGTAACTAAGTGATGTAGATTATAGAAGACTTTGATAATTGAGAGTTTTGTTTAAATAAAAGGTGTTGATTGTGATGGCATAAGAAATGTACTAAAATAGTTTAGTAAGAAAGTGATGCAATTATTTAACAAATGTTACGTGTTGCTTGGAAAGTTATGTTTTCCTTTAAGCATAAATGCATGAGAGAAGAAACACATACTTACATACATACAACAAAATGTAAAACTAAAATCAATGCAAACAAAGATTCCTCTAAAAATGTAACCAATTGATGAACAAAATCTTTGTCAAGTTTAGCATCTGCCATCTTCTTGCTTGCCTGCAAAAAAAAGAAGGTAAAAGGCCTTGAAGGTTGTGCCACTATGCACACGTAATTTCATACCTTAACTTGATTACCCAACTCCTTATTGATTCAATTACTCATTAGATACTCTAACCTACACCATGCCTTAGTCAACCTTATGGATATGACCTGCACTCCCTTATTCCCTCTTCCAATAACTGTTAACATCGTCTTGCCACCCTATACGCCTAATACAACTCCAGAATTTCCCTATAAGAGTCAATTAATATTTCCACCAATCAACCCCGTTATCTATCTAAGTGAACATACTTTAGCTAAGGATTATAAGTCAGTCATCATCCTAAGTAGTATGAGACTCATTCCAAATTAAATCCTTATCTCCTATGCCACTATATTCCACTCATTTTCAATTCTTAGACTTAACCAAATTTAATATCTTTCCATTATTCTTTTTTTTCATTGAATTCCAAACTCCCTAACCACAGAATCCCACCATTTCAATTTAGTTAGTCTCTTCCTCTTTGTTCACTCACGTAGGCTTGTTGATCACTACCAGAATTTCATCACTTATTGGTTGGCCTCCATTAATTCCAAGTAACTACACCATCAATACATGGCATATATCATCACTAACCCACCACTGTTTTCTTTATTTTTATCATCTAATCATAACGAATTTTGCTCTCAACTCAACCTATCATCCTCTCTCGCAGTCAGAGAGCCCATTCTCCATACCAGTGCTTGCCCTCTATTATTGTAACATCTCAACCGGATATTACGGATTTAAATAATAAAATGAAGAAGTAAATAATAAAACTTCATTAATTATAACTGATATTCCCAAAACACGGGAAAATTAAAAACTTTTATTACTTTCACAATATACCAAAATCCATAAGTATAAATAAGATTGTAATTATCCAAAAGTTCAGAATATTCATAATTACAATTTATTTGAAAGCATAAAAAAAATAAACTTCATAAAAGTTGTGATAAAATTTTCTCCCAATACTAGCCCCGCTCCATCTCTAGGCCTCACCAGATCCACCTGTAATATCATCTGCTCCCATGTACCGCGTACACGATCATCGCCAAACACAAGCAGATAGGGTGAGCTAACAAATAACACATATATATAAATATTGCACAGTTATATATATATATATATATATATATATATATATATATATATATATATATATATATATATAACACAATACACCAAAGGAATCTCTTCCTCTGATCCCATACCACATGGCCACTACCATGATAATTGTGTTCTACGTCTTATAGCGATTACCTCAAGATGTCTTAATGCCATACCTATATTTGGCCACAACCGATAGAGCACGTGCAGGAAACCATGCTACGGATCATACACCGTAACGCTAGGTGGAGTTTCCATATACGAACATAGTTCGTAACATCCCAAGACTACCAAACTCGTCAGCTAATTACTGAGGAGGGCAATCTTTCTAGACCCATCCGGACTGGTTACAACCAGCACACTCACACCGGCAACACTCACCAACCCGAGCTCGACTCAAGGGTTCCTTGTGTTCATCCGTCATCCCAAGCTCAACTCGAGGGATGCCATTCTGAGCTCAACTCGAGGAATGCCATTCTGAGCTCAACTCGAGGAATGTCACGTGCTTAACCCTTATCCCGAGCTCGACTCAAGGGATACGTTCCGAGCTCAACTCAAGGAACATCAGCAAGCTGACCTTTAAGGCATCACTAAAGCTTTGTAGATCACGCACATCAAGAGTAAGAACACCAATACTATTGCAGTATAATCGCCTGGCAGGGGAAACGTACCACCAGGCGCTGCGCGCTTCCAGACCGCCTGGATGGTGTGATGGGTCGAACCTTTGTTCACATTAAATATTTAAATTTTGGGAATTTAACATTATTTTTGCCCTTAAGAAATGATATTAGTTGCATCATATTTGTTTGGATAATCTTAAGTTAAATAACGCAACTAAAATTTAATTTAGGTCCTTAAGATTGTAAATAATGAATATTTTAAGTCATAAAATAAGTCCCAAAATAAGAATTTTGGAGAGGAATAGTTCAGGTACTAAATGCATCCCCAGTTCAGGTACTAAAATCAAAAAAAATAAAAAAAACCACAGACTGACACGTGGCACGTTGTTAACGGCGTTAGTCATCTCCGTCTGAAAGGGACCTAATTGAAGCACTTTCTCAAAAGGTGGGATGCAATTGACACTTTTTTAAAAGCGGGTACCGGATTGACACACCTCTACCAAAGTGGGTACTATCTGAGTAATTAAACCTTTGTCATTAAATTCATTCGCATATCTAATATATATATATATATATATATATATATATATATATTAAGACTCTCAATTTAAGTATTTAATAGCATAAACTATCATTTACTAGGTAACATAAAAAATTTATCTTCTTTACTCTATTATTATTAATTTTTGTTTTATTTGAAGAACTCTTTTTGTTTCGCTAAAACATTTTCGTTATTTCCCAACAATTGATTATGTTGATATTTGAAAAGTTTTCGTAGATCTCTAAAGTATTTGTTATTTTATCATACCCTTAATTATACATTTGTTTGCCTTTGTGCAATTTCATTCAATAGTCTCTCAAATTATTTTTAAGACATACATTTGATAATTATTTAATACTTTTATTTGTTTATTTTTATCATGTAAAATACTATTTTAATATATTTTATATAATTATTTTTTATTTTCTAACTCATTATAATCATGCTATAATTTTGTCACTATAATTGTATAAATAAATTTTATTTTCTAACTCCTTATAACTCATTCCTAATGGTGTGAGCTTTAGACCGTAATGTGTTCTGAGGCTAACTTGAGTAAAGATCAACGAGGATTAAACTCTCTTCAGTGTTTCTTTTAGGTATTTCTTTTAATAAAATTTTAATTTAAGGAAAATTGACTTGATTTTTTTCTTTTAGTGGTTATAAGTTTTTGTTTTAATTAAAAATAATAATAAATGAGAGCATTTTAATACAAATGAGAGCGAAAGATGAGCGGGAGGGAAATATGGATGAGGAATGGAAAAAATAGTATAATATATAATAGTGGCATTTGTAAATGCCATAATTTACATACAAGATGTGGTAGCTTCAAAATTGTCATATCATAAAATAAATTATGCTAGTTTTTTAGAACTGCAATATTAAAATCGTTATATTTACTTTAATTTTTTGTATTGGATGTTTTGTTCTCCTGTAGTTATATTCCATAAGAGGTTTTGGTAATGAAAGATGACTTATTTTTTTCATTTTTACATGTTTTAAATTTCTTTTTCCTTTAATGAGGTTATCATTAATATGATATAACTGCCTCAACAATGAAAAATGGTATTTACAAAAGTATTGTTGGGGAAATCAATATTACTGTTAATATTTTGAGATTCCCTGTTTGGTGGTAGCATTGACCTTAATATTATCTAAGGTATCTACAAAAGGCATAAAGACACTACTTTGCCTAACTATCAAATTCGCAGACACAAAATTAACAAGCTTTGCATACAAATAAAAATAATTTCTTCTGCTACCTTTACCTTGCGCTGCACCATGTCACATTTATGATTGTTTTGTTCTACAATGATCTGTAGGTGATAACAACATTATCAATGTTGTAATCTTTCTGTTTTGTATTTGAAGGTTAGTTTTCTTTGTTCTCTTTTTTTGTTTTAAATTCCTTAATATATTATTATTCGTTATAAAGGCCGTTTACCCAAGTTAGCTTGCTACATTGTTTTGAGCCATCAAAGATCACATTTGCAATAAATGGAAATATTGAATCTGGTATAAAAAATTAAAACAAAATGTTTTAGTCAACTATATTTCTTAAAAAAAAAAATCAAACACTTTCTTTTCACTTCACCATAGCAGCGTTGTATTCAACATTGTTTTTATTTGAACTTCAATACAAAAATCTTTTAGTTATGGATCCTAAAGATTCAAAAAAATCAAGAACTACAAGGAAGTTCATCCTTAGTCATAAAAACCCACATAACTTTCATCATAAGATTTCATGTAGAAGAAGTATATGACTTATTTGTTCATCATATATGTTCACTCTTAAAAATATATGATGATGACTATTTGCATTGTTTTACACTAGATGAAAATATTGTGGAACACAATCATAAGGCATAAGGAAATGCACTTCAAACTCAAGATTCTTGTGCAATAAACTTTAAAATCACATGTATAACAAAACAATGATTTATCACTATTATGATTCCAAAAGTTGAGTTATTTCTTTGGCAAAACCTTTATTTTAATCATCTTCTTAACAACATTGTTTTACTTCATAGTTTTATTTTCTTTGAATTTCATGGAAAAATTTATTTTAGATAACAAAGAGAATGACTCAAAAAGTGCAAGAAGAAAGAGGAACATGATTCTTGCTACAAAAGATCTCAAAAGAAGTAGGCACATACCTGCTAAAACCACCATTGGTACAATGTTTTCATTATATGTATCTCAACATTAACGACGATATTGTACATTTCTATATGACAGTGCATTTATACTTTTTACAAATCGAAGAAACCAATATACACAATGTAACGCACAAGCTTCAAAATAGGAATGCATTAGCTCAATTCAACTCTAGTGAGTTAGGTTCTTTAATTTATAATTTAGTATTTGAAAATACCTATGTCATTGATAAAGGCAACCTTAGTTAACACAATGTACATGTTCCAATTATATGTTAATGAAACTACTCTACAAACCATTTTATGCAGTACCCACCAAATTGAGTCCAAAAATGAAAGGAGCAAAAGAAAGTTGATTCTCAGCGAAAAGGTTTTTATGTAAATAATAAAATGATAGGTACTGATACAAGAGTAGGTAGGTCATTATGAACTCAACTTTTATTGCTAAAATACTTCAAATGCGATTCATTGTTGTAATAATTATTGTTTGAAATAATTATTTTTAAGTCGAAGCTCTTTTCTATCCACTACAAAGTCAATATCTCATTTACCTCACTATTATGAAGTTCCACAATTTTCTTATCATGTTGTTGAGAATCAATGACAACAATATACAACCATTAAATTCTCTAAATTAGTGAACCATTCAAAATAAAAATTGAACTGTCAGTTCTGTCAATAAAAATTGAATTGTCAAAATTCCAAATATAACTACAAGTTTGCTTCTGTGCATTTCAACTTCAACAAAAACTTCTTTATCAATTTCTGAAATGGTTCAATCATGTTATTCTTTTGACAAAGAGAAGAATATTAAATATGCTATGAATACTATTTAAAACAAGCATATCATGGTCAATATACATTATGTATATGTTTTTGTGTATATATATATATATATATAAATAAATATATATATATATATATATATATATATATGTGTGTGTGTGTATAAAAAAAACTTCTTTATCAATTTCTGAAATGGTTCAATCATGTTATTTTTTTGACAAAGAGAACAATATTAAATATGCTATGAACACTATGAATTCAATTACCCATCAAATTATGAAAAAGAATTTAGAAACAAGCATATCATGGTCAATATACAGTATGTATATGTTTATATATATATATATATATATATATATATATATATATCATTAGTATTATTAACAAAATATCTTTTTATGTAGGTGAAACTCTTACTCAACCCAACATCATCAACTTAATTACCAATAGATTGGATTTTGAGGAAACCATTGAAACACAAGAAAATCATGGTAATTATATAACTTTGTTTAATATTTTATTTATACAAATTGTCCATTGTTTTCAGTTCATATACAAGATGAATTTACCAATGAATTGTATTCACAAGCTGAATTCCAAGGTTAGAAAATCATTCATTTCATCACGTTATATTGTTAATAATTATTGCATTAAATTGTTTCATATATATATATATATATATATATATATATTATAAACATATATTAAGGACATGTATTATAAAGATGAATTCTCTTTATGTTGTCAAAAGGGAAAGGTATAACTTCATGTATTATAAAGACCCCCGCATTTTCTTGCAAGTTCACTAAACGGTAAGGATAATATAAGCAAACAATTTTACAAAACATTAGAAGTTATAACATATTTGTTTTTACTCCTATTGGTGGTAACATTCATTTCTAAAACAATGATAGATATGTGTAAGACCCGAGAAATTTAAATAATTAAATAGATAATTATTTAATAAATGCGGGTAGTATGAGCCTTTATGGCATTTAATGTGGATTGTTATGATGTGAAAAAGTATTAACTCAAATGGTTGAGAGCACTTGATTGTGTAAAGGGACTTGGGTTCAAGTCCTATGTATGACAATTGTATGTTATTTACTTAATAAGTGCATTATTTTAATGTCATGTTTGAATGTGAGTAGTGATAATGTAATCCTAAAATTAGAGGAATTACCACAAAACATGAATTGGTCATATTGAATGGTTATGTGTTGAAACCTTGCTCAGAACAAATTTCACTTTTTTTTTTTTGCCAAATTTTTCCTTTAGCATGAATATGAAAGGGCAGAAAAACCCTAGCCGTAAGAAGGGCAACCTAGGGGGTTGGTAAGGTAGCCACTAATGGTCTTTGAATGGCCATTGACACCCAATTCAAAGCCATTTTCGTTTTTCTGTCATTAACAAGCATTAAAGCTTAGTTAATGGTCTAATTAAGGAGGTTTTTGGAGAAGAAAGAGAGAAAAAGTGAGGGAGCATAAGGTAAACAAAATTGATAGAGAGAAAGAGAGTTATGAAAGTGATCTTTGGGTGAAGTAATACAAAACATCAAGGGCATTAGAGAAGAAACAAAGGTTGGGCTAGTGGTGGCATAAGAGAAGTCTTGATTCTTTCAAATTGAGCAAAAATTGTCCAGGTTAGGGGAGTTCTTTTATGTGTATGAATTCTCTGTGATTATTTTTGTATTGTAATGTATGAATATGATGCCTTGCATGACCAAAAGCCTATTGTTTTCGCGTTTCTGGGAAAATCCCCAAAAACTGCCTGACGGCTTTGAATGTGTCACCAGACGACACATAAGTGATGAACCCAACTTTAGGTTCTCGAGATGAACCGCCTGGAGGTAAGTGTGAGTCCGCCAGGCAACGCGAGCATTGGACATGTTCTTTAATTGGTTTTTAGTTCTGTGATTAATTGGATTCCCTAGAATCATTCATGTGTACAATGTGAAATTATGAGATGTGTTATATTTTGAATGTTACCTATGCGTATGAATCTTAGGAATAGAATGGGAAGCATTTGATCATGGTAACCTTGTTAGGGTTTGTTGAGTGATTTTTATAGTGTAATAAGAACGAAATTGAGATTGTATGATTTTACTGGAAGAGAATGAAGAAGTAGGGAATGATATGATCTGGCGTTATGTAATTAACTGAGTGAAATGCGACTTAGTGGATTTTGGCATGTGCATTGCGTGAGAAAAATCTGGGTTTTCACCCAGAATATGATGTGCCACCTGGTGGCAAGAATGCACCGCTAGGCGAGAAGCGGTGCAGTAGCGACGATTATGGCTTTTGACGCATTTTGGGTTATGTATGGGTAAGTTAAAATTCTATCATTAATGTGTATGTCAAGGTGAATCAAAGGCTAAAGGAGAAGGGTTAAAATAGGATTGAAAGTGAAACCTTGGGTTAGATGTAGTGTATATTAATTGAATGAGGTATTTGGTAACCACTTTATTGTTAAATGAATTGGTTAGGTATATCTGAGGTATTGAGAATAGTTACACATAAGGCAGGTGATTAGAATTGGTTGATGGAAGTGGATTCATGAAGGAAGTGGGGGTTGGGAAATATTAAATCATTGGCATGAGTGTAAATGAATATACACTTGTGGTTTTAGACTATTGAAGTACATATTGTCCTAGTTGAAACCTTAAGTTAAGTCGTGGGATAAAGACCTTGGGGTATTAAGGACTTGGCCAAGAACTAACTAGAATAAATTAGTTGGGTGTTTTGGTTATTATTAACTTATGTGTTAGTTTATTATTGTGCTCACCCTTTCTATTTGTGCTTGGCGATGATCGTGTGACTTGTTACACATGAGCAGATGATATTACAGGTGATGTTGTTGATGCATAGAGATAGATATAGAGCTAGCTTGGGGACTTTGAGCTAGGGATTTTATTATGTTTTCTAATATTTTGTCATATTTTGGAACTTGTAATAACATTTATTACTTTAGTTTTGTTAAGTTGCGGCGCATTGAAAAATATTTTAAATTTTCCCGCATTTGGGAATAATAAAATTATTACGTTTGATTTTCAATTCTTATTTATTTATTTTAATTAAGTAATTTCTAGTAGGGACGTTACAATCTGCATCTCCTTAGTCCATTCTTAATGGACATAAATGTTGACAAAAGAAGAATATGAACATATATTGCTTCAATAAAGAGTTTTGATGATGATGTCTTATGAAGAAGTGTTAAAGACTTAATGATGATTCATGGAGAAATGTTGAAGACTTAAAGAATGCTTATATTCAAATACATTGAAGACTTAAAAGTTTAGTAGTTTAGTTGTTGAAGTCTTGTAATCTGTGTATCTTAGTTAAAATAGTTAAATTAGTAGGTCAAGAGTCAAAAGACAAAACCCAAAGTAGTAGAGCACTTAGAGAATTTTATTTATTTGCAAAACTCATTGGAACAATAAGTTATTCTTAGTGATAATGAATGATCTCAATGAAAAGTGATTTTTGAGAAACGTTTCTATGATAATAGATTATCACTTTTGATAATCGATTATCAGTGATAATTGTGACTTGACTCTTCAATTTCTTGACCCAATTTTGGAATAGGCTTCTATAAATAAAGTGGCAGGCTTTCATTTGAAAACACAAAAATTAGAGAAGTTTGAGTACTTGAGAATTCTATGTGGAAAAGCTTTGAAAAACCTAGTGTGGGTAGAGCGAAAACTCTCACCAAGTGGGTTCTTGTGTGATTGAATATTGTTGTTGTTGTTAGGAAAGTTGTTCATCCTTTGTGTGACTCAAAGGAAGTGTTTTTTCATCTCTAGTGACTTTAAGTGAGGTGTATTCTAAACCCTATAACTTTATTATCCATGATTGTGTTGGCGTTTATTTTAGTGATTGAGTTAATCCCTCTTTTAAAGAGATTAACAACTGGACGTATGGTCTTTTGATCTGAACCAATATAAACATCCGGTGTCAATCTTCTTTTTCCCTACGCTCTTTATTTATCTGTAGTTACATTAAAGGAAACATTTTTCTAATTGAACGTAAAATTTTGAGAAAAATTTTAAAGTATTAAGTTTTATTAATTAAACCAATTCACTTCCCTCTTGGTTTTTGTCCACACGTGAAGATTCTAATGTGTGATTCTAACAATTGGTATTAGAGCTTACTTTAATAGTCATTCAAATTTTTTGAAAATGGTTGAACAAAATCAAATGTTTGCAGAGGGTGTGTTTATTAACAGACCTCCACTTTTTACTGGGGAAAGTTATCCTTTTTGGAAGGTAAGAATGCCAATATTTTTAGAATTTGTTCATAGAGGTATTTGGGATGCTGCTATAAATGGTCATTTTGTTCTTACTATTATTGTTAATAATGTCAACCTAAGCTCTTTTTGCAATGGACTGTGCAAGAAAATAGAATGTCTCGATATGTGGTTTAATCTTTGATGAGTTTTACATGATCTTTGTGTACGAGTGCTCAAGAGATGTGGGAAATTTTAAGAGTAACCCATGAAGACACAAATGATGTAACCCGTGAAGAAAGAACTTATTGATTCAAGAATATGAGATGTTTCATATACTATAAGGAGAAACAATATTTGATGTGCAGAAAAGATTCACCCACATCGTCAATCATATAATATTTTGAAAATCACGTCTTGTTCTTAAACTTAAAAAAATGATATTTATTTTGAAATTTAATATATAATTTTACTTGTTTAGATTTTTTTTCCCAGTACCACGTTTGTTTTTAAGTTTCTCTTTTTAAAGGAAAAATCTTTAGAAGTCTAACCAAGGCCAAAATTTCATCTTATTAAGTGGTTAAAAATAATGTTTTTAAGATTTTTCTCGATGTCACATGTTTTAGAAATCTCTTGAAGTGATTATAAAATGTATTAAAGTAATAAAAATATTTAAAACCACCTTCCATTCTCAAACCTAAGAAATGTCACATCATACCATCTTGCTTTTTATTTGTTTTTCAATAAAATAATCATTATAACTATTTCAGAAGTCTAAAAGAAAAAAAGAAAAAAAAAGGCCTGACGTGAATCAACAATAAAATATATGAAAACTTATTCGAAATTATATATATTTATTCAAATTTACCCCTTTAATGTTTCAATAGAGTATTCATTAACATCTATGAAGGGTTTTAAACGTCACTATAGGTAATTAATGAGGACCAAGTATATAAAGGTGACTCATTAAGATAAATATATCTTAACCTTGTTATCATTTAGGAGTGCAAATGTGAGCTTGGCACAACGGACCAAGATATTGAGCCTGTTGGCCCGCATAAAGCCCGACTCGCTAAAGGTCGCAGGCCATGTAGGTTGGCCTGCAGTCCAGCATCCCGTAAATATAAATGAATATATGGTGAAAATTATTTTTTTTATTAATGCTTTGTTACATATTTGACATTTAAATCCTTCTAATCATGGTGTTGAAATATCTTTTTATCTTTCTTATTATTAGACTTGGTTTTGAGTTTTTTTTTTTTTTTTCTTTAAAATAAAAATGTCTTAGATCTTGCGGCAAGGTCTTCAATTTGGATCGATCAATTTTTCTGTCTGCGTAAGTTAAGTTTCAGCCATTTTCCTTGGATTTCTTCTAGCTTCTAACGCATGTGGGGTTTTTCTACTTGCATGTGTTCTTTTAATCTTCTATATGAGACTCTCTTGATCGGTGATTGTGACGGTAGGTCATGATCGTTCTTGTGTTGTTCCTAGGTACAAAGAGAGCATCATCTTGTGGAGCAAAAGGTGTTGAGTTGTTTTAGGGTTTTTTGTGCAGTTTGTCAGGTAAGGAAAGCTAGTTTTCATTTGAATTGATCATCTTGATTGTTATTTGTAATGTGATTTGTTGAATTGATTAGTTGTATGTTAAATTATTTGATATTTGATCTGTGTTTGGTCTTGATTTGGGAAAATGTTTGAATTTGTGTTTTGAATGATTGGGTATCAATTTCTTTAACTCTCTAAAACCATTTGAAATCAAAAACACTAAAGGAAGGTGCCCAATCAGTCAATTGCATATGATCATTTTTTCCTACATTGTTTTTTTGATACAGTGTCGGGTGTCGTTATAGTGCCATCGGGTGCTAGGCCCTTGACTTAGTGTTGTCGGGCGCCACTTTTGGACCGCCAAACACTAGAAGTTAGTGTATTCTAGGGGCTAGACACCAAACACCACTTTTCCATTGTTGAGTGTAAGACTCGAGTGATGAGTCATTATTTTCCTTCATTCCACTAGCCTTTGTGTACCCATTTGACAGTTGTTCAGTGCTTAATTGTTCATCTTTAGAGTGTTTTCATCTGTTGGGCTTTATTGAGCCATTGTTCCGAATTTGGACTAATTTCACATTATTTGGCCTAATTTTTGTTTTTAATAATTTTTAGGTATTTGGGTGAAGAAATTTTGGAGCTTGGACATTAATATTTAGTTGAAGAGACTTGCCACATCATTGCCACATCATTTCCACATCATCTGAGTGAATGGGCCAACATTAGAGGCCTAGAAGTGACATTTTTGTAATTCTGAGTGATAGAATGACATTTTTGTAAATACTATGGCAATGGGTGATAGGACCACGAAAATTAGGTTTGGATGCATGAGAACAGCCGCACACTCTTCTTCTCCATTCATTCCAACCTCAATTTTTGATGTTTTTAAGCTTTGGAAGGTGACCCATGGAGGCACAAACTAATTTTTCACGTTTTCCACTCGTTTTTGACATTTTATGAGTCTTGGACAACACCTATTGCTTGTATTCACGTTTCCTACACCTTGGGTAACATTTATAGTGAAGCAATTTCGTTTTTTGTTGGTTGTTTTGGCTCTTTCCCTGTTTCTCCTTACTTATTTTCGTTTGTTGCACCATTTAAAGTTTTCTGCATCAATTTGAAGTCATTTGAATGGTTGAATTGCATATTCTGTTGAACCCTAATTCGGATTCCATGAGGAACTAAGTTTAGGTGTTGATTCTTTATAGATAATGAATTGAAACCTTGAGATTAGTGTTTTGTTCGGTGGAGTTATGTTAATCTCTCCATTCTGAATTTGTGTTTGGGTTTAATTGAAGAAACCATTCTATTTTTGCTTAAATTGTAGAGTGAAATCATTGTGTGTTCATGCTTAGTTAACTGTAGCAGATTCATGAATGTGTGCATTGCTTAATTACACTTAAGTTCAAGTTAATTTGCGCTTAGTAATTAATTCGGGTCTCATGAGAGTTAATATAACCATTTTGATTTGTAATCCATGATTGGTGGATGTTCATTTGAAGCAAGGAATTAACGCTGTTTTTACATCGATTTTACACATTTGCATTTAAGTTTTCAATTGTGTGTTACATCCGTAAATCTGCCAAACCCCCCTGTGTTATTGTGTTGTGTTTGAATATGGAAATTGAAGCTTTGAACGAGAACATTGGTCGTTGGGAGACGACTTGGTTCACTTTCATATACTGCATTTTATCTGTTTTAATTTGGTGGGGTACGACCTATATCACTGCGGAATTTAAATAATTAAATAAATAATTATTTAATAAATGTGAATAATGGGAGTCTTTATGATGTGAAAAAGTACTAGCTCAAGTGATTGAGAGTATTTGGTCATGTTAAAAGGACTTGGGTTTGAGTCCTATGTATGCCAAATTTTGTGTTACTTTTTAATTGTGTATTTTCTTTTTAATGTGATTGATCATGAGGAGTGATAATGTAATCCTAGATTTATAGGAGTTATTATGAAACATGAATTGGTTGTGCTCTTGATTTGTAATTGAATGGTTCTGAGTTCAAACCTTGTTAAGAATGAATTAAGCTTTTTTTTTTCCAAAATTCTTTTCGGCATGAATGTGAAAGGGCAGAGAAACTCTAACTGCAAAAAAGGTAGCCTAGTGGGTTGGGAAGGTAGCCAATAATGGTCTTTGAATGGCCATTAACATAAAACTTAATAGCATTTTTGGTTTTGGTGGCAATTAAACCTAATTAAGGTAGTTTTTGGAGAGGAAAGAGAGATGACGTGAGAGAACAAAGGAGAAACTAAATTGGTATTGTGGAAAGGGAGTTTTGAAGGTTGATTTGAGTGAGAATCCAAGAGATAGAGTCTATTGGAGAGGAGACAAGGGCTGAAATAGTGGTAGTGCAAGAGAAGTTCCAATTCTTTCAAATTGAGCAAGAATTATCCAGGTTAGGGGAGTTCCTTTACTTGTATAAATAATCTCTTATGTTTTCGTATTGTGATGCATGAATGTGATGCCTCTACACAATCAAAGTCCCTTTGTGTATCAACAATTGTGAGAGTCTTCCTCCTTACAGAGTGGAGTTCTTTTAAGCCTTATCTTGAATCTTGATTCAAGTGGCGGCACACATCCACTCCTCTTCAAGGTTGTCATGGCTTCTTCTAGCCTAGCCTTGTAGTGGCGTGCTTCTCACATTTTTATCATTCCTTTCCTTTCCATTTTAAGCTTTCTTCTTCCTTTTTGTGTGTGACTTGGGTTTTACTCTTTTTATATGTTGTCCACTCTTATTTGTTTTGAATCAATCCATTCTTCTCTTCTCTAGAACCTTGGAAAGGAACCTTCACATCTAGATAGCTTGCTATTTTAATGTCCAATGGGGATTTCCTTGGTTTTCTTAATCAATCATCACCATATTCATTAATCTTCTAAAAGGAACAAGATAATCCTACATAAAAATGAAGAAGAACAAACCTTTTAAGAACGTTATTCGTGCTTGATAGCCTTGCCTTTGTCTTTAAAGAGATATTCAGTCTTCTCCTTCTTGAAGATGTCATTCATCTCGGAAACAAAAACAAAGTTAAGATGTGAGAAAAGAAACCCCACATAAACAAAAAAACAACACATAAATGATAAAAATTAAAACTTTTAGAAAAAAAGGAGAATGATTTTAGTCTAGTAAAAATCAAACCTTTTACAAATGATCTTTGTCTTGTCTCGGTCTCCTACCTTAAATCAAAACAAAAAGAGAGATGCTCTGAGATAAAAATATTATCCATTGCAAACCATATAAGAAGAGAAAAGAACAACGATAAAAATCAAACCTTTTCATCTCAAGGCACGTATGCATCTCCAATATTTTTTACATCTTTAAAACAAAAACAAAATTAAAACATAGAATCATAAACACAAAAGAAAAATACAAAAGAAAAATCATACCTTTTAAAAATAAATCCTTTTAAAGATGATATTCGTACTTTTGCTCTAAGAGCTCTTTGATATTCTCCTTCTCTCATTCTTAAAGATTTCATTCATCTTGAAAATAAAATAAAAACAACTTTGAGGTAAAAATATCAACCATTGCAAACCATATAAGTATAGAAAAGAATAACCAACATAAAAAACAACACGAAAATGATAAAAATCAAACCTTTGAAAAAAAATTGAGGAATGATCTTCGTCCTTCTACCGATAAAAATCAAACCTTTTTCATTTCGAGATATACATGCATCTCCAATATTTTTCTGCATCTTTAAAACAAAAATAAAATTAAAACATAGAATCATAAACACAAACAAAAAACACAAAAGAAAAATCATAGCTTTTAAAAATAAAACCTTTTAAACATGATATTCGTCATTTTGCTCCAAGAGGTCTTTGATATTCTCCTTCTCTCCTTTTTAAAGATTTCATTCATCTTGAAAATAAAATAAAAACAGCTTTGGGATAAAAATATCAACCATTGCAAACCATACAAGTAGAGAAAAGAATAACCCACATAAAAACAACACAAAAATGATAAAATCAAACCTTTGAAACTTGAGGAATGATCTTTGTCCATCTACCAATAAAAATCAAACCTTTTCATCTTGAGGCATACTTGCATCTCCAATATTTTTTGCATCTTTAAAACAAAAACAAAGTTAAAAGATAGAATCATGAACACAAAAGAAAAACCAATCCTTTTTAAAATCAAAGGTAGTTTGCATCATCACAAAACAATAACCTATCATCAGAGGTCCCAGAATGAAAATATGAAGAGAAAATGAGGTAAACTGATCTGGATAAAATCTTACCATTTCACATGCATGTGTGTTAAGAGGTTTGAATCTGAGTTCTAAGGATTGATAAAACATAAAAGATGAAGAAGCAAGTAAAAGAGAGAGGAGAAAGATGAGAGGGAAAGAGAAATAAGTAGAGAAAATAGAAAGTCGAGAGAGAAAGATGAAAGTTGTGTTATGAGATAGGTTTAGGTTAGAGATATATATGATGCAGACATATGTGTGTTTTTGATTTTGTTTTTTATTGAATGGAAAGAGCACCTAATGACACGTTAGTGTTTTTTTCTCTCTGTGAAGATTTTTTTTTTGAATGATAGTGGTGCATATATATTATTATATTAAAAAGTTTCCGTTTGTTAGGTTCTCAATTGTATATTAGATTAGATGTTATATTTTTGTGTGATATTTGTTTTATTTTCCTATTTTATGATTATGTATGAAAAACAAAATCTTATAACTTAGGGGGTGAGTGTTAGTGACTATATAATGGACTTTAAGTCCACAATGTTCCTTGTCCCGAGTCAAAGACACTTCAACAAGCTTATATTTGACTCTTCTTATTTCTTATACTCTTGTAATAAGAACGTTGTGAGGTTTGGGTTAAATTATTGTTTTGGAAAGTGTAGGTGTACTCGGGGACAAAGGGCATGTGTGTGTTGTCTATGTGTTTCATTTTGTTTATTTTACTTCTCTATCCAACAATGATTATTATATATGAAAAACAAAATCTTATAACCTCATCATAGATGGCTGCTCTTAACATGTCTGACCCCTTCTTTGCAGACAACAGGAAACGGAAAATTCTATCATCAGCTTCCTGAATGCTCCAAATGCACTGATTATCGTTGAAGTGTAGAGTGAATAGTTAGGTGATAGCAAGAAATAGGGAAGCCTTGTGTGTCGTGGCGGCCGACAGTGTTGTGGAATCGCCAAACGTTCTGCACTAATATTTCACCTGGCGGCGCTTAGGCTGCGCCAGGCGATGGTGCAATGGCAAGGTGTGATTATTATTATTTTTATTGTTATTACTATTATTATTATTATTCTTATTTTATTATTATTTTTATTATCGTTATTATTATTATTATTATTATTTTATTATGATTATGTTATTTTATTATCATTGCTTTATTTTATTTATAATTTTATTATCATTTATTATTTTTTCATTATTATTATTATTATTATTTTATCTTATTAAAATTATTGTTTTATTATTATTGTTTCATTTCATTTTATTATTATTTTTTTTATTGTTTTATTATTATTGTTGTTGTTGTTGTTGTTGTTGTTGTTGTTGTTGTTGTTGTTGTTGTTGTTGTTGTTGTTGTTGTTGTTGTTGTTGTTACTTTTATTATTATCATTATTAGTATTTTATTGTCCGTGCGATATTTTGGGACAATAGTTATGTGTTATTACTATTATTATTATTATTATTATTATTATTATTATTATTTTATTTTACTATTATTATTTTATTATTATTATTACTATTATTATTATGATTTTATTTGATTATGATTATTATTATATTATCTTATTATCACTATTTTATTTTATTATCATTATTATTTTTTCATTATTATTGCTTTATTTAATTATTATTATTATTGTTTTATCTTATTAATATTATTGTTTTATTATTATTGTTTCATTTTATTTTATTATTATTTTTAATTTTATTGTTTCATTTTATTATTATTATCATTATTATTGTTGTTGTTATTTTTATTATTATTATTATTACTATTTTATTGTCCATGTGATATTTTTGGGGCAATGATTATGTGTTCTTCGTGGTTTGTTTATTGTTTGCTTGTTCAGGATTGTGTTGGGTATAACACTTTGTTTTGATGATTTTATATGAATTAATAAAGGAATAGATGTGTGCTTATACTTGAATGATGCGTATGAGTTGTGATGTTGTAAATTTGAGTATATGAAGTATATGAATGCGTATTTTGGTTTATGGATGTTTGTGAATTGAATTGTTGGATGATAGAAACTGAATTAGAGTACCTAAAACCAGTAGTGTCACATTACTGATGTAGCGCCTAGCGGTGCAGAGTGAATAGTTAGGCGATAGCAAGAAATAGGAAAGTCTTGTGTGTCGTAGTGGCCGACGGTGTTGTGGAATCGCCAAGCGTTCTGCACTAATATTTCACCTGGTGGCGCTTAGGCTGCGCCAGGCGATGGTGCAATGGCAAGGTGCGTTTTGCATGGCCTATTATGTTGGTCCTGGTCTGGAATATGCTTGACCGTATCACGAGCGGGTAGGTTCGTGATTTCTGATGGAACGCATGGTTAATATGAGCGGGGATGTTCATATTAGTGATACTCTTGTGTGATACGAGCGAGGAGGTTTGTATGTTCCGTGCTCACACTTGAGAGTTGCTGCGAGCAGGGAGGTTCGTAGCTGGATGCACATGCGTGTTGAACTACAAGCGGGGAAGTCCGTAGAGTTGGACCACGAGCGAGCAGGTTCGTGCAAGCATTGGAATCCCTAAGACCAACTTAAGTGTGTATCTTGTATAGGGCAGTTTGTTTTTCTTAATTTCGTTTTAATGTGTTGCGATGTGGACTTGGACTAGGAGGTGTTTAATTGTGTCATGAGAGGGTAGGTTCATGGCTAGTGGTGAGCACGTGATAATATGAGCGGGGAGGTTCATATTATGATGCTCTCGTGTGAGGATACGAGCGAGGAGGTTCGTATGTTCCGTGCTCACACTTGAGGGTTGCTGCGAGCGG
>Ga0214545_1001074_pt1 | contig 49295 bp, 27 predicted proteins | sample CNSS4metaG_FD_160064 | JGI IMG/M metagenome (GOLD analysis project Ga0214545, IMG submission 160064) | Root nodule microbial communities from cowpea collected in UCLA plant growth center, Los Angeles, California, USA - CNSS4 | ecosystem: Host-associated > Plants > Roots > Nodule | place: USA... | reverse complement strand
AAATCTATATATATATATATATATATATATATATATATATATATATATATATATATATATATATATATATATATATATATATATATATATATATATACACACACACACACACGAGACTTCCAACGTTAAAACATAATTTATAAACATATTTAAATTATTAAAATAGATTGAAAGATTTATAAACAAAAAATAAAATTTTAAACATGAATTCTAGTTTCTTTACCCTCCATCAAAGATAAACACACATTTTTTTAGATCTTAACTATTGATTTGGAACACGAAATAATTTCATGTTATCTAAGTATTTAGATTAATGACAATTTAAATATATTTTATTCTTTAAAACTCCAAAATACCTTCTAAAAAAATAAATCTGAAACGAATAATACCTTAAAATATGATAATATCATCTTTAAGAACTTAAAAGTTGGAAGAACATAAATTTTAGAAGAAAAAAAATACATAGTTAATTTTTATTAAATGAATGTGTGAACTTCACGATATAAAAATATACAAAATAAGATCGAAGGATACTTTTAAATGACGTTTATTAACTGACTGGGTTGAGTGCAACGAAAGATATTAGTTTATCATATTAAAAAACAATATTTGAATATTTAGTTAGATTTATTGAATTTTCAATGTTTGATAATGCTTCCAATAATTTTGGTACACATGGAAAGCACCTATACTATTTTTGGACACCACCATGCCTTCTTGGGAACGATAAACAGAGCCCAACGACACGTTTGACATTCACCAACTACTATTCTCACGCACGTCACCCTAAGTCTTATGATTATAAATTAAAAGTTTAATTAGTCGATGATATCTATTGACGTTTTAGATGTATTAGTTTGATATTTGTTTCTAAAAAGATATTAATCAAATTTTAATTTTTGAAGAAATATCTTAATTCAGACAAAAATTATTAACATCGTTAATTTTATTCATGACTTTTATCCTTTTACCACTAAATTTTAATATAAATATCAATACTTAATTTTGTAAGTTATTTTAAATATCAACACCGTTAACGACATTAATAATCTTGTTCTGAAAAGAACCTAATTTAAGTATTTTTTTAGAAGTTATTACTCAATCGACACTTTTTTAAAAGTGAGTATCAAACTAACATATTCGAACAAAAATGGGTACCATCAAACTAAATAAAACTAAATTAAACGAAAGGAAAGAATTATAATGATATAATGATAGAAGAACTTATAAAATAAAAGAAAATGGTTTTTTTTACATTGTTTCTATCGGTTATTAAATATTTTCAAGAGTATTTTGTTTTAATTTTTCAAATTAAAAAAGAAATATATGAAATATGAGTAAAAGTTTGTTACATGTCTGAATAATAATATTTTTGAAGAAAAAAAATTGTTCGGATACATGGAATTAAAAAACAATCAAACTATCCTTCACTGTTTTTGTTTTCAACATTTTCTTTATTTGGGCAAGTAATAAATAGAGTTAAAATAATGATCTATATTAAAATTTTGTATATGTAATGAAGATCATATATTCTGTTGTGTGTGTTTTCTTCGGTTTGTTTATTCTTCTTTGAACCGTTGGCATTAATGCGGGACTTCAAAATTTCGGGATGAATTTTTTTGGTTAGTAAAAGAATATTGTGATCGTTTTTTTAGTTAAAGTACTCAATATTTGTTTTTTTTTTTTTTAAGTTTTGATTAGTTTCTCTTATGTTTGAATTTTCTTGTGGATTTATATACTAAAATAATTTTTTTGTTCTTAATTATTTGCTTTTGTGTTTATCATTTATTTTTTTCAATATTTGATTATACCTAATTGTATTAGGATGTGTTATATTATTTAAAGATGGCATTTATTTTTGTTTAACTATCATAAAATCTTTCTATATTGGCGTGAATAAGTTCTCATTTATTTATTTGTTAATATTTGTATTGTTATATTTTTAATTAATCTTAAATGATAAATCTAATCCTAAATGCATCATATATTTTTCTCTGATTAAGTAATTTCTTAGGTTTCATTGAGAAAACTTATTTTTAAGGTACTTACCACCACACAACTTTTAAGTCTTTGAGTGACAAGACTTAGTCTTTAAACCTTTATTTGTTTGTTTGTATGATTCAACTGTGACTAAATTCAAAAAGAAAGTCTAAAAAACGAGAAAAAGAATACTAGATGTTTTTTGAGAAAAAAAAAAAACTTTCTACTACTAAGTAAGATGATTCGCCAAGAAAGTTTAAATATTTCAATTATAATAATTTTTAAAAGTTATATTATATCTTAATATAACCAATATTTTAAATGAAAATATTAAAATGTTATATTATAAACAAAACTATAATTCAAATGAAAATATTAAAATGATATTCCTACAAGTTGTTCAGTTTATTAAGAAAGGGATGTAATTTATACTTAACAGGTGAAAGCTTAAAAAGTTAGTTTGGGTAAACATTTTGGTATTAATTGGTAAAAGTGATAAAGATTTATGATGTGAACAGAAAAAGAGAGGTGGATTGTATTATTGAGTTGGAGGTGGAGACCTGTGACCGAGTCACCTAACTCACTCAGTTTGGACCCTTCTTCTCTTCATCTTATCCACACCCTTCGACGTGCCATGCTTTCACTCTCCCAACGGCACCTACCTCTTTGAAATTCTCTCCCTAACTCATTTTCATCCACACACAACTATATTCTTCTCCTTCAAATACATAAAATAACATATCTCTACATTTAATATTTTATCCAATCTAAATAAAATACTCCAATAACACTTTTTTTTTTTCTTTTTAAATTCCCAAGCTAAATCGACAACGACAGTTTCAACACAACCAATATTTTCACTCCAAATATGGATTTTCATTAAACACAATCAGTCAACTGTTTTGAAAAACATGATTTTCAATATATTAACGATTTCTTTTTCTTTTTTTTTTCTCTATCCTAATTTTCCTTTGTGACGAAAGGAAAAAGCAACCATGGTACACAAAACGGAAAATGCCTTTTTGGATAAGACAATACAGAGAGGAGAGTCAAAAAATGTTAGACGGAGGAGGTTTTTGTTTGTTTTAATCTGAGAAAAAAATTGAGGATGTTTTTTTTTTTTGTGTGTGGTTATGGAAATGGAAGAGTGGAGGAGATAAGGGTGTGAAAGAAAAAGAAAAAGAAAAAGAAAAGGAAGTGAGAAAAGAGAGTGGCGCGGCGCGGCCCAACTTTCCGCCGTATACAGCCATGTTTTGCATTTAATGAAAGGAAATGAGAAAAAGGTACATAAAATCGTATACTGCCAAAACACACCTTTTTCGCAGTCAATACCACGCGTTCCCTTTCTATTCTCTGCTGCTCCCGCATTTACGCAATTGCCCTTCATGGATTATCTGCCACGCGTACGGTGATCCATGATCTGATAAGAGTTGAAGAAAGGGTTGAGAGAGTGAGAAGAGTCACATGCAGGTACAGAAAAATAAATTGAAGAGAAGGAAGGGTTTGGGAGCTTTCACGAGTGCTGTCCCTCACATTTCAAAGAAAGGCCTACCATCCCATACCACGCCTTTTCACAAACACCTTTACGCCTTTAATGCCATGCCCATTCATTGCTCTCTCTTGTCCCCACCTTCATGCCTTCCATTCTTCTTTCACTTTCTCCCTTTCTCAATTTCTTTACTATCATCCATCATCATCCTCATCATCCTCATCATCACACACCAATCAACACTAATCATCACACACTTCCAACAATCTCTCTCTCTCCATTCAATCATCAATCCGTGCCTTCCGCTCAATTCATAATCCTCCCCTTATCTTTTCCATAACTAAATTACAAAAGTTTATCATGTGAATTATCCAATACTAATCTAATAACAGGCCATATTAAAAATTCAAGTGTGAATTTAAACAGAGTATTACATAACAATAAAGACCTAAAATTTCATTACCTTAAGATTTTTGGTTGAGAGTGGTATCAATATCTTATGTAGTTAGACTCAAGTCTCATTGATGTTTGTATCTCCTCAATGAAACTCCTCTATAAACCTAACAGGTGAAATAATAAATCGAATTAACGTCAAATTTTACAATTATATGTTTTAACCTAAACAATTTTGAAATTATGTATAATATCATATTAAAAGTTGGATTTTAAGTCTAATCCGACCTTGTAAGACTGATATATAAGATAAGATTTGAAGCTTGCAAAAGTTTATATTATAAAAGAGGAAATTCATGGCCTTTTTCTTGAAAAAACATAAAATAGAGCTCTCTTGTCCACTCCTGGCGTTGACACGTATATAGACATTATTTTTTACATATGGATAAACATAGGGTTTGCTGTTGAGTTGAAAAAGAGGAAAAATTAGGGTCTAAAAGCTTGGTTGAGATGAGAAGCTAAACTCTAGGAGAAGAAAAAATGAAGAGGCTTTGGCAATGACCATGTGCTCCCCATACCACTCACTTTACCTCGTCGTGACTAAGTATTCAACAACTTTGGTTGGAAATGCATGCGCACAATTTGAGTTTGATTTTAACGTACTCTTTCTTACACCACACACGATTCATAGTGGGCACCAAGAGTAACCAAACTTTCTTCGAGGCTGACACCCATCAGTGTGTAATGCCTGGATTCCCCATGTGTGTCTTTCACAAAAACCCTCTATTACTTGTACAAATGCATGATTGCTTCTTTTTTCCTTTTTCTGGGAAAATATTTTGTCACCATTCACTAATTCACTTCTTCTCTCTTCAACCGGAAATTACTTCAAAAGTATCGCTTTCACATTCAATGCTACCGTTCCATTTCGAGATAGGTGGCATAGACACGTTGCTGTTTTCGCTGGCACCGTTGAAAGTCAACATAACATTACCCGCTCTTCATCCCCTATCATCAAACCATAACAAATATATCAATATATTTTTATCGTTTCTAGCTCCTCACACTGAGATAAATCGAAATGATGATGATAAATTTACAGCGATGATAAATCGAAGATGAATATGGTTATTTTTTTACAGTGATATTGATTCAGTAGAAAGATAGAAAAAGGTGAGTTTGATTTAGTAAGAGGGAATTAAATGTTACTGGTAAGAGAAGGGCAATGATACGTGTTGGTGTAGGAAACGCGTGGTTCTGACGCAGAAAAGGACCTTTTTGGAATGACATCTTCTGACCTGTGAAACTACTTGTATCTTCTTCTCTCTCTCTCTCTCATCACGTTCTCATATATCGCTGCAATAAATTGCAAAAGTAGGCTTTTCTCGTTGGGTGATGATGCAGTGCAGAGGTCATCGACATGGACCCTCTGTTGTTGTTGTATATGTACATGGACCACGAAGGTGTCAAATCCGAACCCTTAATAAACCATACAATAAAAATTCTTGCCCCCTCTTCTTTTCCAGCAAATTCTCTTTTTGTGAAGATCAAGTGCAATTCTTTTGAGTCTTTAATACCTGTCTTTGATTAAATTAAATGAACAACACTGTTGCTTCCACTGCTCTCCTCTCTTTATTGCCTTTGACTTTTGCCAATTTCCTATGCTCTTCCCCTTTCTCTCATCATCAAAAAATAATTAGTGCACAAATTCTGTTAATTAGTTACACCAAAAGCTATCTCCTATGCAAGGTTGAGGTAATTTATAAATCATACATTTCACTCAAATCATATCATGTGACAAAATTAACTCAATAAAGAAAAGTTAACATGTTATTTCTTCACACACGCTTTAAACAATCATTCAACAATATAAACGTACTTAAATAATTTTTAAAATAACCGCAAAAAATATGAAACTTATAAAAATAAATCTCAGCAGTGAAAGCAAAAAAAAAAAAAAGATTCTAAAGTGTGTTTAATTTAAACTAAAATTTTCCTACAACTTTGGGGAAAAAAGTATCTCATGTACCTTTTGCTCCAAGGATGGTACTAGGTTTTGAATTTGAAGTTTGCACTACTGAGCTGCAATAATTATCCAAATCAATGGTTAATGATGTAGCGATAGAGAAGTACCTGTAGCTAAGCGAGGGCAGTGAAGTAATTTAGCTTGGGAGAGAAGGTGGTCACAGAGACAATTTGAGACGAATGAAACGATCACGTTGTGTGAACAGGGATTGGTTTGAAAAAATCTGTAGGAAAGTGCTTCCTGTTTCTATAAATAATCGCTGCCCAATGGTAATTACCAACACTCCAACCATAGCATACTGTTCCAAACCCCACCGCAACCCCTTATCTATATTAATTATCATCTTCATCTTCCTCTTCTCTCACTGCTCTTCTCTTCTCCTCATAAACCTCCCTTCAGAACTTGCAGAAACTATTTTTTGTTTTTCCTTATACAGTTACGAAGCGGGGCCAGTTTTTTTTTTCAGTGACCTTCTTCGTATACATTGTTACATCAGTTGCAGAACCCTCCTCTTTTGGCTTGCCACTGTTCCGGTAAAAGGACACTGGAGATTAAGGTTTGGCCAAAACCATGGACGGAATGCAAGAAAGAAACTCACAGCTTGGAACTGATATTGGTTCCTCCTTATCAAAGCTGATACTAACAAGTGGCTCAAACACCCTTGATTCAATCTTCTCAGATTGTACCCAAACAAACGCTACCAGCAGCAACAACTCCGTGTTGGACTATTTAGAACCCTTCGGGTCTTCGGGGTTTGAGCCTTTGGGCTCTTCCGTTTACCTTCGCCAGAGGGACATCCTCCAAAAGTTCTACCAAGAAAGCCGAGGGAACGGGAACGGCAACGGCAACGGGTCTCTTCTTCCCACTTCCTTGTCAAACCCGTCTATAAACTCTGTTTACACTGCTTCGTTGACTTCTTCTTTGACCAACCCTTGCAAGAAAAAGCTCTACAGAGGAGTGAGACAGAGACACTGGGGCAAATGGGTCGCCGAAATTAGACTTCCCCAGAACAGGATGAGAGTGTGGCTGGGCACGTACGACACCGCCGAAGCAGCCGCATATGCCTACGACCGCGCCGCGTATAAACTACGTGGAGAGTACGCGCGTTTGAATTTCCCCAATTTGAAAGACCCAACCAAGTTAGGGTTCGGAGATTCCGCCAGATTGAACGCCTTGAAGAGCTCCGTCGACGCCAAAATCCAGGCCATATGCCAGAAGGTGAAAAGGGAGAGAGCCAAAAAGATCGCCGCCAAGAAGCTCAGTTCTGCCGCCGCTCACGCCAACCGCAAGGAGAGCGAGAAGATCAACTCCTCTGCTTCCTCCTCGTCATCGTCGCTGCCGCTGTCGCCGCCGTCGATTTTTTGCGATAATTGGGCGAACGAGTTGTTTTCGCCGACCGTTTCGGAGGACGGGATTTGGAAGGGGGAGAACTCGCCGACCTCGGTTTCGATGGAGTATCCAATGATGGTAACGGACGAGACAGAGTTCGAAGGTTGTTCTCTGGCAAGGTTACCTTCGTTCGATCCCGAGTTGATTTGGGAAGTTCTGGCCGTTTGATAGAGTGTTTGTTAGATTAGCAGTGGAACGTTGATGTGTATAATATGAAAACGAAAACGAAAACGAAAACGAAAATATTAGTGTTGTGTGGTTTTGTTTTGGTTTTTGTCCGGTGAGAGAGGGGTTTCTTAGCGTTTTGAGTGGAATTGCTATGGCTGCAGTTTGGGCCTTGGTTTTTTGCTCAAAGGCTCGCTTCAGGAGTTTTCCTTTTGCAGTTCTTGTGATACGGCTCTCCCTGCATTATAAATTTTCCTATTCATACCACTTCTTCTCTTCTCTTCTTCTCCCTCCATGATTCATACTGCACAATTTCACTTCAGTTCTGATTAATAATGTTAAACTTGTATCATGATAACATATTTTACTAATTTCATAACATTAATTGCTTACAGGTTCATCGTTCATATGAAAATCCTTGCTCTTTCCGAAAGATTATAACATGTTGGAAATTATCGTAGTTAACTATGAGTCTCTTCCCTAACAAACACCTTGTGTCTGTCCATGTGCGAAACCTATGCTTCACTTCACTGCTGTTTTGTTTTGTTTTTTTTCCCCTTCTCGTACTTATCTTCAAAGTACAAATTCTATACAAAATGATCGTGGGTTACTTCTATTGAACAAACTTTAGTTCGCACTCTTCGTGATCTTTCTTTTAAGTAACATTGATCACCAAAATCTTTCTGTGATAAATCTTTTCTAGTGGCTCAAAGGATATGGTTTTCTAGGTAAGTTTTATATGACAAATTCACATAAATGTGTGTATAAATAAAGACCGATAGTAAAATATTTGTGATTATAATGTTTCTTAACATATAAAAAGAGATTCACACTTGAGGTGAAGATTCTTAAAAAGTTATATGTGAGTTTGATATTGAATAAACATGAAAGAGTAACACATGTAAAGAAATATCCATGTCTCATGGTTCTTCCAAATTTCAAATCCAAGGTGATGTCAATTTTTTATCCAAATTTAGTTCATGTTTTATTGTTATGTCCAACAAATTTAGATGAATAATAACTCTATAAAAAATAGCATAAGTTAAGAGTTGATTAATTCAATTTTTACTAGATCTTAAAGTTTTCTCTGATTTTTTTTTTCTATTGGAGTAAATGAAACTAGATTATTATACAATAATGGTTTACTTGTTTGTTTACAAAATTAAGTTATAAATTCTATTAAGAACTTTGGTATTAAAGTTGAATTTCGTTGGAGTTTATAAATTTGACGTGTTATTATATGTTTCACAGAAACAAGTGATTTAATATCTTTAGCACCCAAGATGATATAATAAAATTCTTCTTATTTCTCTGCAATTATACAATCTTTCATGCCTATTTGAAATCGTCATATAGAACACTTTCTTATAACAATCACTAAAGAATGTTTACAATCATATTTTTCACACACTTTTTTTTGTTAATTGAAAATTTGTACTAATCACAAAAATTGCGTGGGTATTATGTATTATTTAATGCATCTCAATAAATGGTGATCCTTGACAATAAATTATTGGAATTTAAGTCCAAGTTAAATTGTAATTTAATTGTTTTCAGTTAATGTGATATGTCGAATACACTTTTTTACACTAATGACATCATGCATGAGGACATTGAAAAGAGAGATAAAAAGAAAAACTTGAATACCTTGTTATATAATAGATTTAAATTCAAACTATAATATTAATCATTATAATATCGGTAGTGAAATTTAAGTTTAATTTTACTTTATAAAATGATTTTGTCTTTCATTGTATGTTGTAATTTAGTGATATATAACTAAGAAAAAAAAATTAGTTTTTTTCTACTGGTATTATGCTAGAAATAAGGAACTTTACTTTTAAAACAAAGTTTATTTAATTTGACAGGATGGAATTTGTTTAAACCAATGAGGGAAGGAAGAAAGACAGAGAGTGATGTGTTGTACGGAATGTTTGGAGTGGAGCACGTGTTTTTCGCAGGTTGGGGCTATTGTGGAACATGTCTTGGATGTGGAACATGTTTTCGAAGAACGAATTCTATAACGCATCATGTCTTGAATCAGGAGCGTCCATGTATCATACCATATCATAAAACTAATAATATTTATTTTTTATTTATTCATATTTAGTCACACCAAATGCAATCCTATCATTTTATTTTCTGATGCAGAATTGAATACCAGAGACTGAATACCGCATCTGAAGCAATCACGATTTTGTATTTTCTTACAACAAATACTTTTGCTCGTACAAATCCGAGTCTGGAGCTGATTTATATCAACAAATTCTTCGGTACACAAAATTTCAAAGTTGACAGTTGAAAACTATTAGACAAACTTTTATTTAAAATAATTAAATACTTCAAATATAAAACTATTACGAATTTAAGCTCTTCATGTTTGTTTGTGCATGCACATGGTTGATTATTGACATGATTTTTTTAAAAACTAGCGCAAACAGACACCTAATAATAATGTTTCCCTCTTAAATAAGAGTTATGATAATTTAATTATACATATATAAAATGGAGAGTGTTTTTTTTTTTTTTTTCTTTCTTTCTTTTAACATCCAGATTTTAAGTTCAAATATGTTTGGGTCTTTTTTAAATTAGGTCTTGCTCTCGTACTTGAGCCATCTTCTGAACTTTTGTGTCACGGGTTCAATAAAATGGGCATTGAGTGCCCTATTACTTACACTTCCATGGGCTCACGGCCCAAAAATTCAATTGCATTTTGTATTCTTCTAAAAGTTTCAGCCCAAACCTATAATAGTTTTCTCATATATTTATTATTTTTAAGTGAGGTGAGAGTAAATTTTTTTTTTTTTATCAATTTCATGTTTTAAATATATACCGATCGATACTGAGTTAGCTATTTAAAACTGCTCCTACTAAATCTGAAAGTAGAAACATTCAACTTGTTTTTTCTTTTAGTGATAACGTAGAGGAATAATAATAGAGATGAGATAATTGATTCTCTACTTTATTACTCAGAATTAGTGAGATAAATACGTTATCCTTAACTACAAAAACTATAAATTTTGAAATGTATATAATTATTTGATGATTAATTACACAAAAAATTAAGTTTATATTTTGAAGACGTGAATATATTTCAAAAAATTAAAGAATATGAAATTACAACTATACTATCATTTTATTTTTTTAACTTCACTGAAATACATCCTGAAATTACAGAGTTGAAGAATCCGAAAGCATAAAAGTGCGATGAGGAAGAGCTAACGTAATCCTCTGTGTTATATATAAATATATATATATATATATGTATAAAATAGGAATGATTAATTAAGGTTTAGAAAAGAAGAGATAAAATGAAAAGTGAAGAGATACATACGTAAATAAATACATGACTACGTAACGTATAGGGTCTAGAAATACGTAGGTGTTTAGAATGTATATGATGAATAAAAACTAGAAGCGATTCAAGAACTTGCGGATCCTTCTGACGAAGCCGGTGTGAGAGTCGTTGATGCGTTGGTCACGGGGAGAAAACCTCCTCTCCATGCCCATGCCACGCTGGCGAAACAAGGTGGGTTCCACCACCCCGAATCTGGTCCAGCCGCGTGCCACGTGTCTCACTCCGGCACGTGGCAGTGGGTTCTGGGGGCGTTGACGCGACTTTCGCGAGTCCATGCGTGAGGACTGCGCCAACGGGTTTCTGGGATTGCGAGGGTCAAAATTGAAAACTGTGAAGGGAAGAGGTTTAGAATTTTGCATTGGGTTAGGGTTAGGGTTTGGGTTTGGGTTGGGATTTTGGGGTTGAGGTTTGGGGTTGGAGTTTTTGGGGTGCCATTGGTTTTGGTGAGAATTGGGATTGTTTGAGAGTGGATTGGAGTTGGTGCGGTGAAAGTGAATGTGGAAGGGAACACGAGCGTCTGAGAAGCTGCTGAAGAAGAAGAAGAAGGAAGAAAGGAAGATAATGGCGAAGAATGTAGTCATGGCGATTCTTCAACAAACGAAACTTGAAGATTCAGTCTCACGAATTCGAGATATAGAAACAGAGAGAGGATGAACGTGTTGTCAGGGATGCCAACCACGTGACTGGAACCCATTTCCACATTCCTCTCTCATTCCGCATTCTTCTTCATCAACTACTAACCCTAATTTTTTTTTTCTTAATTATTACTTTTTTATTTATGTTATTTAAATAATTTGAGGGTTTCTTTAGCAATTCTCTTTTTTCTCTCGTTCACATTGAACGTTTCTAAGAAGTTTTTATTTTTTATTTATTTTTTACGTTAATACAGAAAACAGAAACTATAAAAAAAGAATTTGGAAACCGTTGACCTTGTTTGAGTGGGGTCTGAAGATCTTGGTACTTCAAATTTAGTGGCAAGATTCGAAGACAAAATGCTCCATGCTTTTCTTCAGATTTCTCAACTGGGAACCCATTCCATCATCGTGGTGAAATCACACATTTCAAGCACGAAAGGAAGAAGAAGAAGACATAAAACCTTTCTTTGTCCTAAATATGTTACTAATAACGGGTTTCACGTGCTTTCCAACATCTTTTCATTGAAATAACTAATAAAATAAGTTATCCTTTAGCAACCGTCATGGATAATAACGACCAAACAATAAAATAACCTTAACTCTTCAAATCAAAGCATCTCAATCTTGTTTCTTAAAATAAATGCAACTAATTGTATTTAAATGCAATGTCTCCTGTTAATAGTATTTTCTTTTTCATACACAAATTCAAATTTTAATCAGATGATTGTATCAATCATATTGTCAAAAATAATTTAAATAAATTATTAATATTTTGTTGCGCAAAATAACTAATATATATATATATAATATTGGATATAATTGAAAGCCTTATTCGAATAATGTTGTCGAGGCGCGTGATTTGTGTGAGTAGGGTTATTTTCTAAAGATACATGTGAAAAGTAAATAATATGTAATGTACTGAAAAGCTTCTTAATAAATATTGGTGAATATTTAATTGTACCCTATTTTTGAATTGACAATAATGATTGTTTCGCATATAAGACAATCGCATTGACGAAGTTAGGCTTCTCGAAGATGGAGCTGACCTTTAGAAAGTATATCAACTGTTTTAATCAGTAAAAGAAAATATTAATTTAATTTATAATAAAACAAATTGAATATATAGGTTTGTAATAGAACTATAACAATAATTCAGGAAATAGATAACGTCAAGCAACTACCTATTTTTTATTTTATTTTTTTAAATCAGATCAAATAACCCACCTGAAATAAACTACTACTCAAATAGTCAAATTAAAATTTATGAACTTTAATTTATATCACCACCTTTTTGTCTAATTTAATATATTTAGGTACAAGATAGTTCTATATGAGTTTTTTTTTATTTGATCGACAATATTAATTGTTAATACGAAGAGTTAAACTCACATGAGTTTTATTTGATCGATAATGTTAATTATTAGTAAGAAGAGTTAAATTCATAACTTTTCTGAGTTTTCTTCTAAACTCATTAAACCAACATTATAAACCTGAAATTTTATTAGGAGAGTTGAACTCACATCGTCTCTCACTTTCTCTACCAACTATATCATTAAACCAACCTTATATCTCATGTTCCTTAAAATTGTGTACGGTTTCACCATGTGTAATACTAATGATCAACTTAACTAAAAGTGACAACAATCCTTCTAGCTGGCTAACTACCCATGCAAATGCAAATGCAAATTCAAATTCGATTTCATTTTCAAATGAACGGCAATCTCAATTATACTTAAAGGAAGAGTATAAGAAGGTGAGAAAATGGCGAAAAGAGTTGGTTAGGGTTTGTTGTGATGATAGGGTGCAAAGGTTTGGTTCGTAGAATAGAATAGAATGTAGCATCTCCTCTGATTGACTGAGTGAAAGATAAAAAGGTTGGTACGAATGTATGCAAAGGAACCACTTTCCACGTTGAAGCTTCGTTTGATGATTTTATTTTATTTGAATTGAACATTCCACCTTAAAAAAAGTTAGTCCACACCAAAATAATTGGTCAAACCTAGAATCTACCATGCCACTACTCCCACGGTTGGGTTGCTCTGTCTTTCTTATAACAAAATGCCTTTTCACCTTTTTTTTCTATTTTTTATGTTTTCTCTCTTTTTTCCCAACAAGATTTCCAAACATGAAATCCGATTACTTTTATGAAAAGAAACAAAAACAAAAATAAAAATAGTTATTCTAATCAATTTTTATTTGCAATATATTGATCTCGTAGGATGCATGATTCTATTCAACTCACTGTATTATTATATAGACAAAGTGTTTTCTCTAGATATCAATGTGGTTATGTTATAGAGTAATGTTTTTTCTAAGCTCATTATTTTCTAACTTATTTTAGAATGGCTCTTTCTCGTAGTATTTCATAATTATTCAATTAAAAAATATCCTTAAATTAAAACATTTGAAATGTGTAGGAGGACAATTAGTTAAGCAAACTTGAGTCCTAAAATCATACCTGGCCAGAAATTCAACGTTTAAAATCTATATTATGCATACTCTGAACTCAGGTGATGATGACAAATTTTTTTTTCATTTGTTAGTTGTAGTTGAAAGTGGAGAGAGAAAAAAAAAATAGAAAAAAAATAGACTAAATTGGAAAATTAAAATGAGAAGAAAGCGTAAAAAAAAAGTGATTTTATATGATTGAAACTTTTTATACCTAAATGTTATATATATTTTACATTGTTTTTTAGAATATTGAATGTTCTGAATTGGTGGGTTTCAAGAAAGTAGTAAAATTTGACTGTTGCTATGATATATCTCAAACAGTTTGAATTGTTGTGTGCACATAAGTTATGATAAATATTAGGATTTACGATTGGTATAAATTATTAATGTTTTATTTTGTATGGTGAAGTAACCTGAATGATGTGATATATTTTGAGTAATAAAATGTTGGTATGATAAGTGTAGTCTAAGCATGGGTTTCTAGAATCTATGAACACGAGAAAGGACCAATAACATAACATTATTTTTATCAGATTCCATTTTAAATCAAGTTTCTAGAATCAGTTAATCAACCATTCAGCCTAATTGGACACATCTCTTTCTATACCACGTCATCGATAACGTGACTCACTTTTTATAATAATATAGTTGTCGAATTCTCCAGATTTAAAAATCAAAATCTTTAACAAAATTTGAAATTTCAAATATACATTCTTCAATTAATTATACGTTCTTATATAACAGTGTTTTTTTTATAAATTATACTCTAATATTGTAAGAGCTAACAATTGAGCTACAAATACGTATTTTAATCTAATGGAATGTAAAATACAACATCCACTGGTATGTGAGTATTAAAGAGCATCATCATATACTTTTATATTTAATCAATTTATATGCCTTTTTTTAATGACTTACTTAGCTTGTAATTTCTATAGGTACAATTTCTATAATTTTTTATGAATTTCATAAAAATAGATATGTGAAATCACATTTCTACATTGAAAAAATTACACACTACCCAGGATGAAAAGCAATTCTAAGAAACTACATGTAAAATGGACGAAACGACTTGTTTTCAACCTAGCTTGTTCTTCTCATTGTTTATACTTTGTATATATGATTGTGTTTTTTTTTTTATCTATTTGACTTTCTAATTGTTTTACATTTAAAAAGTTGCTTCTGCAAATATTAAAAGATTACATATCTACATGTGGCTAAAAACTATGTCAACAAATTACGTGCGAGATAAAAATAAGCAATTTATTTTTGATGAATTATTTTGTATGCAATTTGTAATTCACAGAGGTACATAATTAATTGTTTATTTAGAGTGATTTATTTTTCATATAATTTTTAGGATATCGGTACAAAATCTATATTTTTCAATATTCCTGACAAAAAATGACTTTAACCTTGCAAAATGAATAATTTTTTTTCAAAATATTGAAATTGAAGAAACAAAACTAATATAATATTGGTTAAGAAATGAATTTTAATTACAATTCAACCTTGCAAAAACTGTTTTGTAAGGTATAGTTTGATCCACATACATATATTATAAATTGATTTTATTTTTGGTCGATGTGAGACTTCTAGCATATTCTCTCGTTACGAGACATATACATTTTGAGTGTGAGACTAAACATTTTTTTATCAAATTAATAAATATATTAACAAAACACTTGGAGTACTCCAGTCCTTTTATATAAAAAAATATATATATATCATCCACCTTAAGTTACACATATATCAGAATATCAGTATATAGATGATAACTGGATTAAAACTTAAAAGAGATAAGCTAAATAATAATTCAAATTATAGTTATGTGTTAGGATGGACCGAACCAAATACCCTACACCAGTCATATATACAAAAAAATTGAAATAAAATCTATAAAATCACAAATATTGATAAGATAGATTACAAGTCTTGATTATAATATTATACATAAATTTTAAACTAACTCCATCCTATCAATCCTATTAAACAGACTTGTAAACTGATATTTACATTTATGAATAAACGATAATTTTATTTTGTTAATGGTTGATCCAAAAATTTAACAATTTTCATTAAAAGAATATTACAAAACAATCGTTATATTGTTGTTATCTACAAGAGTTGTCCATATTCAAAAAATAATTTGGTTATGACAATCGAAATTTCAATTATTTATGGTTCAATAATGTTATCCTGGAGTTTATTGATCACAAATACATATATCTACTAGTCAAACTCATGATTTTATGAAGGGAGATGGATGGTTTTGTACCAGCCGTTCCTAGCATGTGATGTATCCACCAAGCGGTCACTTTTGTTTGGCCTTTTCTACCTCTGCCATCAAAATTACTAAAACAAAAACATCAACAAAGATTGGACACTAACCTTAGAAAGTTCGTTCGTTGTCAGTGAATTTCCTTGCACTCTTTTTTTCCGTTCATCGAGGTAAATCAATCATAGCGTCTTCTGTAGTCTCGTACGGCCATGCCAAATGTTAGATACATTCTGACACATAAAATTACTATATAAATATTACAACATCAAAATTAAGTCTCCCAAAACTTTCTTCTGCTTTATGTTCACACGTGCACTGTGTTGTGAAGAACCTGTATATTTTTACTTTACGTGGATCTGACACCTTCGTTGAAAATCTTAAAAAATTGACTGTCTTCTGATGCTGGAAATCGTGAAATATTAAATAATGTAAACAACGGTAACGATTAATACTATCTAACTGTAATATAAAAATACTCTTCTGTGTATCTCTTCTAGAAAGGTTATATAAATTATCATTAGTTTGACTGACCCACAAACCAGAGACAGAGCTAATTAATGAATATAATAAAATACTAATATTACTCATTTGTATTTGTACTAATACATTTTATAACATCACCTTTTATTACTTTTATATTTTTTTGTTAAAATATTTATTATAATAATAATAATTTTTATTATTATATATACAATTGTATCGTACCTATAAGTTCTCACATATTTGCGCGCTTTAAGAACAGAATTATTCAATTCCTCTGCGCATTAGTCTCTGCGTTCTTCCCTCTCTCTCCGTGTTCGTGTTGGTATCAGCGGTAACAAGGTGAGAAGACAAAGATGTCCACCACCGGAACTACAACCTCAGAAGGTTCTTTTGTTTTCTTCGTCGATTAATTTATGTTGTAATTAATAATAATAAGGTTTTGCGGTGTGAATTTTGGTTCGGAAATTCTGATAAACGTTGATACGATGCAGAAGTGAGCAGCAACGAGTGGGAAGTGATACACATGAGCGAGCAAGAGGAGGATCTGATTCACAGGATGTACAAGCTGGTCGGAGACAAGTAAGCTTCGATGTTTTTTATGTTATGATTTATGCATTTTGTTTCTGAATCAATCCCAAAACTCCATTGTACCTTAACCAGATTTTGGGTTTCTGCGTTAATTGTGTGCAATATGATGAAGGTTCCAGAATTTAGGATGGGTTTTATGAGGGTGTTGTTGGATTGTAGCATGGTTGTAGATAGATAATTATATAAGTTGACTTAAAGGTGAGAGGAATGAATGGTTACAAAAATAGAAGCTGCATCCATTAAGTTTGGCCATTCATGGCAGACATTGACTATTTGGTAGTAATGACTTATTTCTAGTACCAAATGCTTAAAGGCATCACCATTACTTACACATCGATAATTAATTAGGACAACCATATTCTCGTAACTAATGTCTTCCATTATTAATGTCAAACTTATGTGATTAGGTTCAAATCTCATTGGTATTTAGTCTTTCTAGTGAAATCTCCTAAGAATTTGAACATTGTTTGATTATCTCATTTATTATTTATATATCTTGCATACTTTTCCTTTGAAGTGAAAATATTTAAATTTACATGAATGTTAATTTAAGGTTGTACTTGAATAGGTGGAATTTGATAGCGGGTCGCATTCCGGGTCGTAAAGCAGAAGAGATAGAGAGATTCTGGATTATGAGACACACTCACACTTTCTCTGTTACAAAAAATCAAAGTAAAGCCAAAGACTCTTAATTTTTATTTATTTTTTCCTCCCCACCTGTCTTTTTGGGCATAATTCTCATAAATATATAAATTTCGGTTAAATATGTTTTACACGTCTGTAGACTTCAGATGTTTTTATTCATCTTTATAAAAAATTTCTATATTTTTAGACTTTTATTTATTTTTTGTTATCAATATCAGTTTCTAAGGTTACAATTTTATACGTATTTTTGTTTATTTTTTTATCTCTTTCAAAAGGACTGATATTGATGATGAAAAACCTAATAAAAGACTAAAAGCCCAGGGGAGAAAAATAAAATAAAAATCTGAAGTTTGATAAGAAATTAAAAATATATTTAACCGGATAAATTTTGTTGTGAAATTGTTGTTTCGCCCATTATATTCCTTCTTGTTGAATCGTAAACTTCCATGAGTTTCATATAGAAGCTATGAAAAAGTTTGCATTTTAGTTTGTATAAAAAAGTGTGTATTAGACTACTTTAATTTGAGTGATTTATAATTTGAATTTGTGATTTTTTATTTTAGTTTATTTGAATGTCTCATGACCAAGTTCATTCGTAATTTCTCTCTCTCGCTGTATAAATCCTTTACACAGAAAATAAAAATAAATAGAAAATATTTTATTAAGAAAGTTTGCAGATGTTCCAAGTACATTTTAGAACATAAAAAAAGAAAAAAGAAGAAAACTATACAATTTGGTTACCAGATTCAGAGGATATTTATGAAAGTAAAATTCTAACAGAAATATGTGATCATGTGGGAATAAATAAAGAAACACTGTATAATATGAAAATAACAATTATAAGTAATTTAAATATAGGATTAATGCAAATACATTCCATATAAATGCAAATAAATAAGGAGTTGAAACCTATAATTGTAGTTAATAGTAAATCATTAATGAAAGTGTTAAAATAGATATGATGCCCCACTGCAAGATAAGAAAACTTAACACTGAATATTGTATATGGACGGTGATAATTTGACACCGATACTACCATTAATAAAAAAAGGTTGATATCAAATGATAATTATTTAAGAATAGTGATGTCAAAGTAATTTTTTCATCATCTTAAATACTCCGATTAAACGAATTAGTGATTGGAAGTAGTGTGGAAAATTGGGAAAAGTGTTAAAGGAAAATTGGCTCTATGATTAAATAGACAATGTTTGAAATTTTGTGTTCATAAGAAAAAATGAAAGATGTCTTGTAATAATCAGCTAAAAACAAAACATTGATGTCCATGAATAGATGGGTCAACATGGAGTTCTTAAAATCAAAAGCATGTGAAATAAAAGGAGTTACAAGAGATTAATCTTTTAGATGACTTAGCAAGATAGCATAAATCACAAATTTTATTTTTTAATTGTTAGAATTTTTTTAAATTTTGAAAGCACAAAAAAATAATTAAAAAAAATAGTAAAAATTCCAAACTCAACTATTTTCATCGAATCATAATTACATCTCAGTATGCAAACCAAGGCTATTTAATCCTGTCGGTTAAAAAAGTGTTTTCAGTTTTTTTCTTCTATTAATTATTCCGTGACAATATATTGTTCTAGAAGTTTTAGTATTTCAAACAGTATTATCCAAACTAAAAAAAAAAGACAAATAAAAAGAAAGAATGCATTCTTCTAGAAGTGAAAAGGATAAAAAATGAAGTAAAAGTATTTTAGTCAAAATTTGCACGGAGAATATATAAAGTACATGCACTATGTCTTTTTCATTTTTTTCAATCTCAATTATCTCTTTCACACTATATAATGCTTAGCACTTCCACAACTTCTACACCAAAAGGATATCAATTGATTCTACTTCTTTCCTTTTCATCTCAGCCTTTCACTTCTAGAACACAAGAACTGCCAGGTGCAAAAACAGTAATGGGATTCAAATTTCAAAATTTCTCACTGGAAATTAAGGATATTCCTCAATTTTGCGATATTTAAGCTTAAGTTTAATTTTTATAATAAATAAAAATAGAAAATAGAAAAGAAATCTCATAAAGTTGTTGGTTTAAGATTTGGACTTATAGTATTAGGTTGAATTAATGTTTCCTTATGTGTCCTCAAATAATCTTCTCGCAAAAAACTCATTTTAGTAAACAAATAGCAAATTAGGAACCAATCGTTTATCAGCATCACCAACTCATCAAGCTGATGCGTGACTTGGTCAGCATTCTATTGCTCACTAACAAAATACTAGTCTCATCTCAAAAACTCATTTTCTCAGTCAAAACTTTGACTCATTTCCACAAATTACTTGCATTTAACCATTAAATACAACCCCTTCCTTTGCTTCATCATTCACTAAGCTTTTGCCATTTCAATTCTCTGTTCCAATAAATCACTTTAAACTTCAAAACTTAGTTGCCTCCTTCCATTATATTCTACCATTAATGCTCCACCTTGCTCAATCACAACAAGAAAAATAGATAGATAGAGTAAAATGCAAAGTGAAAAAGGTTGGGAGCAGAAAGCACTGGTGAGTGAGTTAATTCAGGGGTTGGAGATCGCAAGAAAGTTGAAGGAAGACTTCAATATACCCTCTTCGATCGACACAAGGGACTCACTACTGCAGAGGATACTGTGTTCTTACAACAAGGCTTTGCTTCTTCTACGACGGAATCCACCAATTTCAAACTCAGAAACCATGCATCAACCAACTCAAACTTCGTCACCACAGTCCCTACAACTTCGTCACCAAAGTCCTCCGAAGGAACACTTTGAAGGTGCCCTCAAGAATCATCATCAAGAACTTAAACAAACTGCAAAGAAAAGGTAAAACTTTTAGCATCGGTTTGTTATTTCTATTTGTTCTGAGTTCTAACACTCGCGGCGATTTCGCTTCAGAAAGAAGTTGCCGAAAAGGACGGAACAGGTTAGAGTGAAGATCGAGAATGGGGTTGAAGAACCTCTCCAAGATGGTTACAGCTGGAGAAAATATGGACAGAAAAACATCCTCAATGCAAAATATCCCAGGTGAAATTTTTTAAAATTTGTCACTAAAAAATTGTATTGGTCACTGATCACAGCAATTAACAAGGGATTGTTTTGTTACATTTGCAGAAGCTACTACAGATGCACATTCCAAAAATCTAAGGATTGCTGCGCCACGAAGCAAGTGCAGAGATCAGAAGAAGACCCCAATGTGTTTGACATAAGTTACCGAGGAAGCCACGTCTGTTCTCACGTTCCGTCATTAAAATCACCAGACACAGAAGAGAAACCGCAAGGTTGTGATAATAACGTTCAGTTTCATGGTGCAGAGTCATGGCGAGAAAGAGTTACAAACTGCACAAACACATCGACTGTGGAAACGGATAACGTGACGCCAAATCCATTCCCTTCGTTTGGATGCATGATACAAGATAACCACCACATGTTTCTTTCTTCCTTTGTACTAGAGAATGATCCCTTTTTCAGCACCATTTCCCAAACATCCTTGTTCTCTCCGAACACACCTGAATTAAATTCTCTTGTGTCTCCGTCTTTCCATGTACATGATGAATTCGACGGGGTCTTTGAGAAGCTTTGCCCTGATTCTAATGCTGCCGGGATCGTTTTAGCTGATACATCAACCACCAATTTTTCAACTTTTGACTTTAGTTTCGATGCAGTGGGAATTGGTGCAAGTTGTCCTTCAATGCCTCGGGGTTTTCATCCTAAGTGCACTTGAGAGAATGAATTTCATAATGTTTGTCGAAATTATTGTTAGCATTTGAAGAAACGAGAAAGCGACAGTACGATGATGCATTAGATTCCAGACAGCACTAATAAACGCCGGTGTTTTTCGTTCGTTACAAAATAGCCATGTTAATGTTCAGAGAAGCGATCTTGTAGTGTGAAAGGGACAGCCGAAAATGTTGGGACAAACCTTCTCAATCAAAAGATTATTTTCAAAGTGAATTGGTGATTGATTTTCTATTAAATTATTAATGAGTTAGTGACGAATTTCTTCAAACAAAACAATTTGAGAACATTAAAGTTCATTTTAAGCTGACTTCAGCTAACATCACCTGAATTCTGAAGCACCCAGTAGATTAACTCACGAACAATCGTATTTTTCCCTGTAATACATGTTGCAAAAATATAAGGCTTACCGTTATTGGCTAAGAAAGTACTTTCCTTCTCTAATTTAATTTGCCCTTTTAAAAATGTGTCTCAAATTTCGAGTATAAAAAACACCAATGACTCTTTAATAATAATACTCACAGTAAATAAATTAATTATTAATTTTAGTAAACAAAAATGATTATATCATAAATTAATATAATGAATTCGTTTTCGTAAAACGTGTATTATTTACCTTATAAGACAAATAATTTACAACAGATTCATCGAATCACAGTGGAAGCAGCAAAGAAATAATTGACACTTCCGATATTCTTCCCCATATGTTTGTGTAGTCAAGATTTCCAATAATTGAACTGCAGGTACTATTTGTGTTTATGGGCCCAAAATAACGATGGGTGTAGGCCTGGGTAATGTGAGGCCCATATGACTGCAATTGGAGTAACATCTCTTGCGTTTAGCTTTCTGAACATCCGGTGATCAGATTTAAAATTACCATCTGCACAACTGTGGCAGTGCTTAAATTCCACAGCCCTTAACTATGTCTAAATTTTAACAAAGAATGTTTTTACATTGTGTTGCTTTCTATATAAACGGACGATAAAAAGAAATTGATAGATCCTTTTGATCAACGATTAACAAGTGTTTTTACAGTACTGCGTTAAGGAAAATCTTATCTGTAGCTACTAGAAAGCAAAAGTGTCATTTGTACAAAAAGCATGATACTTAGTTGAGAGATCTTTTTCATCTGACAGGATAAACGTCCACCTACATTACAACAGAAATATTAAGTAGTTACTTATGAGGGTGCCAAAAACAAAAACAAAAAATGAGAACCCATGCCAGCTGCTACTTCACAAACTGAATGCGGTTTAAATATCGGTCGCCATTCAAAAGTAGACTGAGATATTTTAGCCTTCTCTGCAGAGAACAAATATTTGAGATTCATTTTCACATAAAACGGATGCGTTTAACTGCTCTAGTGGCTACGAAGTGGGTTCAAATGCAGCTTGCTGATGCCAAACGCCATTGAGATTTGACTGCCATAATCGGACCATTCCATCTTGCCCTGTAGTAGCCAACGTCATTCCACTCATATCCCATTCCATTTGCCACACCTAAGTAACATATAACAGTAAGCAACACATGGTCGAATAAACCCATCAGAAGCTAAGTTCAACATCCACATCATCCCTTAAAGATAAATTGAAGAAGAGTAGAAGGGGACATATAAATTAAAGTCATTCATATACCATGCCCTGGTGACCTGAGAGTAGTGCAACTCGTTCTACGGGGAGTCTTCCATCATGGTCAGGGTTCAATCCAAGATGCCATATTGCAAGTCCCTTGTGAGTTGCAACCGCTATGATCTCATACGGTCTACAAAAGAATCATACCAATTACTGATATATGCAAATAATTATATAACACATGTTCTTTCACATTACTTTGACAACCCAAAGACAAAGGTGGTAGATAGACATAAGCACAGCACGAGCCGAGTAGAATAACAAACTTCCTCATGTTAGTTGACTACATGAGATCATGACTATCAACCTATCCAAACAGTTGTTGCCAATCAGGTAGTACGAGGAAGTCCCAGTCAATAGATGTGACTAACATTTTTCTAAACTATTGCACATATTACCTGCCAATATTTGGTGCCCATGCAACAGCATAAACCTGATCACCCCTGTCTTCAGGCAGTGCCAATTCTGCTACCGGAAGCCATCTTTGATGCGCCTGATCAAATTCCCATACCTGAGGAAAATAAACATCTCAACACCTAATGGAAGAAAGATGTGGAATTTTTTCTGCTGCATACTGATCTCTTGCCCATTGCCACAGGCTCACAGCTTGCATCTATTGCAAGGTTATGCACAGTTCAGAAAAGTGGAGAGGAAAATTCTAGAGTGCAATTATCGTACCATGGAAAAATATAGGTAACACAGCTAACATCAATAAAATAACAGGGCGGAATTCTAGACTAGAATTACCTTGGAAGAATTAAGCTCTGATGTATTTGAATTAAAACCTATAAGGAAGCTTGATTCCTGGCTTCCACCCTTTTGTACATTCCAAGATATGGATGCAGATAGGCACGAAGCCTTTCCAAATGCAGACACCGACTCAATAACATTTTGAAATTCAGCCTAAAAATATGAGACCAAAAATGAAAGAATATTTAGTATCTCATTTTGTTGCTGTGAGGGAAGGTATAGTTATATTTGAATATTCAGTTTCACCTGAAGCTGCCAGTTTCTCAGTTCTAAGGGGTCCAAGAGCTCAAAAACCCTTACATTGCCATCTGAATATGCTGCAACCTAAAATGTTAATAGAATAATAATAATTAATTAATTAATCAATAAAGAAATAATTACTGAACTAGCTATGACATGCATAAGGGATTTCATGTTAAATAATAATGTACGCACACAGTAGTCAGCAGAAATAGATAAAAGCATAGTTCCAAAATAAATATCAATGACATTATACTAGCCATATAACTAACCATTTTCAAACTAGTCGAAGAGATCCCGAATTGAACATCAAGGACTTTGCCTGAACTGTTTCCAAAGCTTTTGCACATCTTCCACTGAAGAGACTGCGAATCTACAAACCGACTTTCAGAATTTCAAAATTAACTGAATAAGATTCCACAAAATAACAGGTTGAATGAAAAACCCGGTTAACGGAATCACACCACGAAAACTAAAAAAGTGGATTTAAAACTAAATCGTAAAGAATATGCAAAACTACCCACTAAACAATAAACACAGCATGTCATAAAAAATTGCAACACCAAAACCCAATCCTATTGTCCAACAAAAAATTTAATAGCTAGTGCGCAATTCGGTTCCAAAGCTTAAGCCATTGAATGCTTGCCAGAAGAAGCACATTGATTCAACTCTATCAAAAAAACTAATCAACGATACCTTCTGCAACCTCCTCCCACAATGACACAATTCCATCGGCGGAAATACACGCGACTGCATCACCGTACTCTGGCGGAACCCAAACAATCTTCACGATGTTTCCTTCGAGAACCTTCACAGTTTCAATGAAAAGTAAATACATACAATGTAGAAACCATAGAGAGAACAATAAGGAATGACCATATTAAAGTGAACAATTATCCTACAATTCATGTTCGCAGATAACAGTAACATATAACAACCTATACACATAAAACTCGCAATCTATTAATTCATCAGCGTTTCAGTAAAACTTAATCTAATCCGAATTACAGATTTAATAAGAGGAAAAGGAAAAATGGGGAAGAAATAGAAGACGAACCCTAGATTTGAAAGTAGAGCGGAGGGAGGAAGAAGATGGATCGCGGGAATCGAAGATTGAAAGAGTGCCATCAGCGGAAGCAGAAGCGAGTCTGGTACCGGAAATGTTCCAAGATGTGCAAGTGGTGGCATTATCAAGAGTCAAGATTTCCTTCGCCATGTCTCTTTCACTGAAGAAGAGTGCTCTGAAACTGCCCAAACCTAAAAACCTGTTTCCGGGGTTTAGGGTGCAGGTGCAGCACCATACGGTAGAAGTAAATAAAGTATAATACTATTACTAACTATTTTTTCCTCAATTAAGGTTTTAATCTCATATTACATGTTTTAATTTTTATTTTATTTAGTTTTCATTCGTTCTTAATATATAGAGATAATATATATATATATATACGCTAAATCTTGTTATCTTTCATTGTCATATTTACATGTTTTAAAGAAAGATAAAAAAACAATCTTTTGTTGTTTGGAATTTCTATATTGTTTAATTTATATATTCGTAATATCAACTTAATATGTACTCTAAAACTCAATTAAACAGAAATATTACTGTATATTAGGTACATTCGTGAAGTTATTGAATTATATTTTTTTATTTAAAGATTTAATTAGTTGGAGGATATTTAATTCTGTTTAGATATTTATTTTTAAAAAATTGTCAATCGAGTCTCAATTAGGTCTTGTTTAGAAAAAAAAAATTATTAATATCATTAATTTGATTCATAAATTTTACCTCTAAATTTTAATATCAATATTAATATCATTAACGACGTTAATATTTTTTTTAAAAAAATATAATTAAGACATCTTTTAAAAAATTGTGACTCAGTTAACAAATCTTTAAATGTATGTACAAACTAATATATACAAATAAAAATAAATACTATTTAACTAATTAAACATTTTTTGATAATAATAAAAGTTATACAATCGCATAGATGGTTGTATGTGCTGCACCGTTAATAATCAGATTAGGTATAAATTATGCTGGTTAAAAATAAGTTATGAAAATATATTTTTATTTTTTATTGGATAATATATATACTTTTGTTTACCTTTATCGTGACAGTTCATGTGAATGTCAAACTTCGGGCATTGAAATGAAGGTGAGACAACTCGGAAATAACTTTAATTTTGGTAGGTTCCATTTTTATTTCTTTAACATGCTTTAATGAATACGATGTCTTCTTTTATTATGAAGTGACATTTTTAAAAATCAAGAAGAAAATTCGACCCAATGTATTTGATCAACACTTTATTCAAATTCACCAACCCTGTATCAAAATAAGAGTAATAAACGGAAATGCTATTTATGAAAACTTCATGGCAATCTTAACAAAATAAATAACGGTAAAAAAGTAGTTATGGAATAGCGTTAGAAATTAGAAATAGGAGTTCCTTGTATCAACCAAATGTTATGTATGGGTAGAGGAAGTGAATTTCTACTCGCACTCAGAATCAATGTGTTTAGTTTGTTTTTTTTTTTCATTTTCTCTAAAACTTTTTTTAACTTTTTTTATGCTATTTTAAATGCTTATAATTTTGTCCTTTTTTTAAGTTAATATATGTATTCTTTTTGTGGAATTCATAATGATAGGGTTGGTATGGTGATATGTGACATGAATAATAAATAAGATATCATTAATTAAAGTTGACCTAACTGAATAAGGAATGTTAGTTTAATTGTTGTAATAGTATTATCAATATGTTAAAAATGACCAATACTTATTTTAAAAAAAAAGGAAATAGACCACACTGAAAATGTTTAAAGTAGTAAAAAGATTAAGAAAAAAAATCATGATAATGAGACAAAAAGTTATTAAGCTTATTTTAAATATATATTTAAAATAAGATACTGTTTTTTATTTTGATTATATACTGTGAAGTGATGAAAGGGGTGTTTGAAGAATAGTTCCTTTCATTTATTCCACATATATGTTGACATTGATTTAGAATATAATCAAGAAAATAATGAAGCAAAAGAAGTTAAAGAATTTTCCTCAAACAACATGAATAATGTGACCTCATTTAAGTCTAAAGAGACGAGACAAAAAAAAGCAAACCAACCCAAATAAATGATTGTACAAGTAAGAAAACATTTCTAAACAAAAAAATATAGTCCATACGATTCTTTACATAATCAATATATATATATATATATATATATATATATATATATATATATATATATATATATATATATTTTTATTTTTAAAACAAGATTTAAATAATAACATTTTTCATCTTTAAAAATTAAAACAATATTTAATCACATTCACAAGCTTATGTTTATTTCAGAAAACTTCTAAAAACTCAGATTCAAGAATTAACGTGAAAATGTTTACATTTTCAAAAACTTTAGCGTTATTTAATCATCGTGCTTTGAGTAAGCCAAATAATTTAAATTAATCAAAATAATATTTTTTCTTTCATATTCCTTATTTTCATTTCTTTATTTACAATTGTTATGTCTTAAATAAGAATTGTTTTACTTTATATATATTTTATATTTTAAATTTTAAGATGATGTAACCTTTTCTCTTTAATTATATTTTCACTTTCATTTTTATTATACATTGAAAATTGTTTAAACTTTAAAAGTAAGGTAAATATTTAAAAAATAATAAATGATTGATTCAAAATTATATTAGAAAAGAATATGAAAATGTTATTTGAAATTAATGTGGAACGTTTGAGATGAGTTGCAGCTGGTCCCACATGAATGTTGCCAGGCAGGTAGTCACTGCTACTCAATTTATAACGAACCTACTCTCAGTGATCACTGTGTCCCACTTAATTAATTAACAATATATATAAAATAGAAAATGATATTTTAACTTTTTTTTTTTATATTTTTTAACGCTTTATTTTCATTATTTTTAGATTATTTATTTTAATTTTTTATAATAATATAATGATCTAAGTGTGATGAGACTGATGAATTAAAAATAGTAAAGAAAATAGATTTAAGTATTATTATCCATATATTAACTAATATTATTACATCTTACATTCTCGTTTTCTCACATTTTAAAACTCTTTTACAAATTAAAGTAAAAAAGTATATAGTGGAAATTAAAAGTATTTAATCATTTAATTTAAAAACAAAAATTAACGTAGATTATTGTAAAAAGTAATTTATTCGTAACATTATTAAAAAAATAAAAATATTGGTGTAACATTTATTTACGCGGATTCCATTGTTGCTATGTAAATACGCTCCATCAATAATGACGATTCCAGAGCCGTGTTGAGCGATCAATTTACAAGAGTCTTTTTCTTTCTATTGTTTTCAAATTTCCAAAATTTATTCATCTCTTTTGTCCTATTCACACCCAAGAAAAATAAATAAATACTAAAAAAATTGATTTTATTATATGTTATATCCTTTTTTTTCATCTCTCTGGTAATAATAAATTTGTTATAAAAATGATGGTGGAGCATAATAGATAATAATATTTTAATTATTAAATTTTGATAATTTTTTCTTATAATATGAAATGGTATTTTTTAAATAATTTTAAAATATTGAGAATGAAAAATTAAAAGAATAAAAACCACTAAAAAAATTACACCTACAATTATAAGAAACAGTTGTAAAAATTTAGTAGTCAAAAAATATTTTTGAAGCATAATTATCCTTTTACAATATATCACTAATTTATCCCTAGGCCATCAATGGTTCAGAGTTGAAACACTAAATACAAACAAAATATGAAACATCATAATTAAAAAAGAAAAATTGCCTTACGAACCATTGCAACAGAATACAATATTAGCAATAGAAATCATTCAAGCGCTAATTTTTTCACATATGCTGTTTGATACATTAAACCAAGTACAATACGACGCCATATTAAGGTTAATTAACATTAAAACAAGTGTAATACGACGCCATACTAAAGTTAATTAATTAACAAAAACAGCTTAACGAGTGACATTGACATTCGGTTTGAATCAATTCCTAAAAGCAATCAAACTCCTAAGCAAAGAAAACAAAAATTAATTAAGATCTAAAACTAAGCGATTTGTGGTAATTAAACGTTCCGAAGCTGACCTTCTGACGAGGGACGAGATCTCCGGCGAGAGTGCACCGATCTCAAACTCCGGAACTTCGGGGATGGTGGAGAGAACGGGTCCAGACTTATCATAAACCACGTAGAAGCGCTCTTTGGAGTATTTCTCTGGCACGTGGAAACTCAAAGTGGTGGTGGTGGTGGTGGAGGATTTATTGTTGGACCTGAAAACGGAGCGAATGAGTTTGTGAAAGGAGCGAGAGAAGTTGAAGGACTTTCGTCGCATGGCGATGGAAGGTGGAGGAGGAGGCTGATCCGGAAGCGCGTGAAGCGAACGCTCCGGTAAGTGAGGCATGGAAAGGGTTCTAGTTATGGGGGACTTAGCTATGGCGGAGTGGAGTTGACGTTGGAAGGAGTTGAGCTCAAACGAGTCGTAGAGCGTGCTTCCACAGTCCCAAAGATTGGTCGAATACGAGGATGACTTTGTCGATAAAAGTTTCTCCACAATGGTTACCTTGTTTCTTGTTTGAGCCATATCAAGAATCCTATGACTCTGTCTGCGCTGTCTTTGTTTTATGAGCAAAAACCGAAATAAATTGAATTAGAGAGAGGGAGAGAGAGAGAGACGTGAAGTGTAATCGCTTTCTGCTTTTGTAGGTGAAAGATGAAACGCGGTAGTCATGAGTTGTGACCAGAAAAACGGTTACCCTCCTTATAAGGTTTAACGTCCGCCATAGATGGACCATGAAACGTTGCTTTAGTTCCTTTTACTATGTTACTTGCATTATTCTTCTGTGGTATAAGTGGATGATCAATGATATTAATCAGCGTTTTGTAACAATAATTTAAGAGTCAAGATAATATATTAAAGTCAAGTACAATTTTAATGTGTAATTTCTATAGTCATTTTTTACCGACATTGATTCACAAGCGGTAATGATTAGTGGTTTTATTCAATTGGTTCAGGGTTTAATTTTAATAGTGTATTTTAGATATGGAATCAAACATGACTGAGTAATGAATATTCTATACCAATATTATAATTAATTTTTTATTAAGTCCTCCTTGATTTTAATTAGAGGTATTTGTATTATTTTCATTTTTTAGTCTCTTAAATAAGTTTTTTTTTTCTTTTGCATTTCCTGAATTTAAATTTGATTTTTTTAGTTGCTATAAGTTAAGAAAAGTGTATTTCAACCTTTTATTTTATTTTTAAATGATTTATGTCACAATGTGTAGTATATTTCCATATACACATCGTGAATCTTATCCATTATGTCGCAAACAGTCAAAATAATTTAAAATATAGAGTAGTTGTCACTGTATTTATTATGAAAAATTATGATTTTTTTTTAAATAACAAACGTTTAGATTTGGGAATGTAGGGAATTCATCATAAGATTAAATATGTAAATTATTGTAATTGTTAACATATTTATTCTCCATCAAGAGTTAAACAAACAATTTTCATACTTTTATTAAAAAAATGTTTTTGAAGACATTTATTTGGGTACAACAAGAATATATGTTTTTTTTTTCTACCGAGAGATAAGGTACGTAGCTGTTTAAAAGTGTTAATATATTTGAATCTTAATTTTTTTTTTTTTTATAATTACTTATTTGGTACCTTAATTTTGTAGTTTAGTTCAATTTGGTCCTCATATTTTTTGTGGATTCAATTTAGTACCCAAATTATTTAAAAGGGTTTAATTTGATCATCTCCATTAAGTTAGAGAGTTAACACCATATTCCTAGAGAGGACAGATGTCAAGTCGTGAATTTTTTTTTTCTTATTTTTTTTTCTTAAAAATTTATAATTTGTCACGTGTTATGTTACTGTCGTGTCACATGGTAGTTTACCGTCATAACACGTGACTGTGGTAAAACTTGTTTTCAATTTAGTCTTTTATTTTAAATTTTTGGTTCAATTTAGTATCCTTATTTTTTTAAAATGATACAATTTTATCCTTTTTAATTTGAGACCAAATTAGTAAATAAATTTAATTACAACTTATATATACACGTTACAATAATTTTTTTAATATATACATCAAATCACTTCACCTAAATACTCAAATTATTTTATTTTTTACATTTTTATCTTTATAATTTTTTACACTTGTAAAAAATAAAATAATTTGAATATTTAAGTATAGTGATTTGATGTATAAATTCAAAACAATAATTTTAATATGTATATATAAGTTATAATTAAACTTATTTACTAATTTGGTTTCAAATTTGAAAGAACAAAATTGGATTATTTTAAAGAATTGGGGTACCAAATTGAACAAATTTTTTTAATAAAGGACTAAATTGAAAAACGTTTTACCGCTGCCTTGTGTCACGACTGTAAACTGCCACGTGACACGACAGTAACCTAACACGTGACAGATTATAAATTTTTAGGAAAAAAAATAAAAGTTTAAAAAATAAAAATTAAAATTAAAAAATTCAACGACTTGACACGTGTTCTGTACGGACACGGTATTAACTCCAACTTAACAGACCAAAATTAAACCCTTTTAAATAATTGAAGTACTAAACTGAACCAACCAAAAGTATAGGTACCAAATTGAACTAAACCAAACAATCAGGGGACCAAACATAAAATTATACCTTTTTATATTTACATTTTCAAATTTTTAATAAAACAAAAATATTAAGCACTAAAACGATATGTGTACTCATTCATATCGAAGGATATAACATTCAAAATGACGTGTCGATTATCAGATCATGATCATACAAATATCCAAAATTTAAATTGGTTTAAAAGGATTTTACTAACTTCTTATAAAGAAAGAGAACTTAAAATTAAATAGAGTATAATTATTAACTAAATTTTTGCTAAAAAACCCTAATAAATTGTTCTGACAATTATTATTTTACATTTTTCACTCAATAACTAAAAAAACTTAGTAGATTGCAAGGGACACTTTCAATATTAACTGAAACACCTAAATCATAAAATAAAATAAAAAATAACGTGAAGACAATGTCATAATATATACTTCACATAGAACAAGATTGTTAAATTCCTTTTGAAACCCTAAGGTTTCGTTGTTTCCTTGACGCTCCATCCATTGTCTTGGTCAAGGCGAGACCCACCAATACGAGGTGTCGTGTAACAATTTATGGAAAAGAAAAACTTAAGATACATTGAGATCAATACGAAGAAAGCCCTCAGTTAACATAATCACGTGAACCATGAATTTGCTTATAATGTCATTTTAGAATAAAGTTGTAGAATGAGACAGATTGACATCTTTCAGTTATTTTAACAAGGAAAAAAAGGTTTCCAACACCCATGTGTAGAGATAAAAAAAATATAAAATAAAAGTAAAAAGTACATATGATAGAAAAAGATAAAAGAAAAAAAAACAGTAGGTATATATTAATAAATACTTTTAAATAAATAAATAAATGTATACTTAATCAACAAGCGAAGTGAATTAATAAATGTTCACAATATTGTTATAACTGAACCCGATAGACCTAAATGGATCATTCGTTGCGTTGGGTTGTTCTTTGCTTAACGAAACTGTCACCAAAACTAAACTAATTAAAAAAAAAAAATGTTACGTGTACGCGGATATAAATATATAGATGATAGAAGCTTTTCGGGAGCGAAACCGTTCAACAAGAAAATTTTCTTACCGATTCTGTTATACCGTTTACATTCCTTTCTCTTCTCATTCTCTAAATCGATCTCTCACCAAAGCTATGACTTCCGAAGCAGAGCCTGCCGGTGAGGCTGCCAAACCTAGTACTCCCCGGCTTCTCAACATCTCGAAGTCTCTCATCGCCGGTGGAGTCGCCGGAGGAGTGTGAGTTTCACTCTGCATTAGTTCTTTTATTTTCTGTTTCTTTGCTTTTTGGAATATTGAAGTGCTGCCGTTACTTCTTTGTTATGCTGCATGTTCAAACTCTTTAAATCGATACGGTCTGATGATTCAATCTGAATTTTCTTGATTCTTTCTTTATGGCATCTTATATATTTTCTGGAGTTACTGGAGCTCGATAGGTTTGTGCGACATTTCAATAAGACAGGAAAAAAAATAAAAGTCAGATTTGTATAAAAACTGTCAAATCTTGTTCCGCAAGAAAAAAAGAAGGAATTCAAGTTTGTTGTATTAAAAATAATCAGCAAAGATAGAGATAAAAAGATTGCAAAGAAAGGAAGACGTGTTAGACAAAATGGTTTGATGATAAAGATAAATGAAGTGGAATGAAAAATTAAAAAATCGTAGTTCAGTATATTATTTTTTTTTTCGTGTTAAGCTAATGCAGAAATGGTATACTTTCTTTTAGATATATACTTTGACCGTCAAATCTAGTGGGGTAACGTCTATTTGTCGACATGTGAATACTATTGTTGAAGGTACTACTACTAAATTTGTTTTGTATTTGACTATTTGTGGAGAACATGACAAAACAAGCTAATGCGTATTATGGGTAGATACTAAAAATTAAAAATAAAGAAGTATATGGAAATGGAACGTTGTGTGCGGCGTTAATTATTTTAATATTCAAAATAATCAAATCATTTTGGCTTGTACTATTAGGCATGTGCCAAATGCGTTTTGACTTTTGATCTGATTACACAGTGAAGCATAATGTATATAATTTGTAGGTCACGAACTGCTGTAGCTCCTCTGGAGAGATTGAAAATTCTGCAGCAGGTAATTGCCATTAAATTTATTTCGGTATATCATATGTCTAGTTTTGTAGGCTCTTTTTCTTTTTTTAATTAAAAAAATCTGTTTCTTTAGTGCAGGAGAGAGACTGTGTGGATGGTTTATTACATTAATTAATGGTGAAAAATAAATGTTGAAGGACAAAGAAGTATATAGGTTGTTTCTTTAATTGCTGATAAACAAATTGCCTTTTGAAAATGCAGGTTCAAAATCGTCAAAATATAAAATACAACGGAACAGTTCAGGGATTAAAATACATATGGAAAACTGAGGGTTTCAGAGGATTGTTTAAAGGAAACGGAACTAACTGTGCTCGTATTGTCCCAAATTCAGCAGTAAAGTTCTTTAGCTATGAGCAAGCTTCGACGTATGTTTCTCCACATTTGTTTTCTGAATTCAATTTCATTAGTCTGTTGTACATTTGTTATGTTAATTCGATATCAACCTCTCTCTTAATTGTGTCATGCAGGGGTATTTTATGGCTCTATAAGCAGCAACCTGGAAATGGTACAACCAAAACACCTCTCCAAAACACTATTTGACTTAGATGGTCAAATATAGCAGAGAAACAGTACTAGACTCCTTATAATGGGTTGTTGCTTATATTAAAAAAGAAATTGTGAAAAGGGGGGAATAGATAGTGGAAAAGAAAAAAAAAAGTAGCTGCATTAATGGCCCGTCAGTTTTTATACTCTGAGGTGTACGTAAGCCATTCGCTATAATGCCATTGTTTTGGAAAGAAATCAAACCCCATCTGGCAGTACTGATCATAAGATTGATGTATGTTTTTGTCTGGGACATGTGATTCTTCATTGGATTGTGTTTTGTGGTTGATTCTTGATTTTTACTTTTTTCGCAGAAGAAGCTCAGCTCACTCCCATTCTGCTGCGTCTTGGAGCTGGAGCTTGTGCGGGAATCATTGCCATGTCTGCCACTTATCCAATGGACATGGTGCGAGGAAGACTAACCGTCCAGGTATTGTGAAGAAAGTTGTTTTTGAATTTTGGTTTATTTGGATTCTCTTCTGGAAGTGTTGTCTTTGGAAAGATGGAGATGCTTCATTGAATCGCTTGCTCCGTTGGCCATAACTTAAAATTTGAATGCTTCTGTAGACAGAAGCATCTCCACGTCAATACAGGGGAATTTACCATGCTCTTTCAACAGTCTTCAGGGAAGAAGGCCCTCGAGCTTTGTATAAAGGCTGGCTACCTTCAGTTATAGGAGTTGTAAGTAAATAACATTTGATTCTTCAAAAGTATCCCGTTTTCTGCCCTTTGAGATATTCCATTTCATTTTTGCATGAACATATTATGCTTGTGTCTGCAGGTACCATATGTGGGTCTTAATTTTTCTGTATACGAGTCTCTGAAAGACGGGTTGATCCGATCTAAACCATTTGGAATAGCTCAAGACTCTGAGTTAAGTGTGACAACAAGGCTTGCATGTGGGGCTGCTGCTGGAACGGTTGGCCAAACTGTGGCTTACCCCCTTGATGTCATTCGCCGAAGAATGCAAATGGTGGGATGGAAAGATGCTGCACCAGTAGTTGCTGGTGAGGGGAAGAACATAATGGAGTATACTGGCATGGTTGATGCATTCAGGAAAACGGTGCATCACGAAGGAGTTGGAGCATTATACAAGGGCTTAATTCCCAATTCAGTGAAGGTCAGTTAATCCAATGGCCCACTTGCATAACTTCCTTGTCATGTTATAATAGTTCTCTACGATCAAGAGAACAGAATTAAATTAACACGGACTTTATAATACGCGATCTGGTAAGAAACTGCAGAAACAAATACAAATTATTTTCAGAGTTAGGACAACAATTTACACTTTATTTCAGGTGAGGTTGTAGGGAAGATAAAACCTTTGATTCCATTCCTCTGTTTATTTCAGGTGGTTCCTTCCATAGCTATTGCTTTTGTGACATACGAGATGGTCAAGGACATTCTTGGAGTAGAAATGAGAATTTCTGACTGAAAAATTACCAACTTGTTCTAGACATTTACTCGAATTTGTCATTTCATTTTCTGAAAAATAGATTTGAAGATTGAATTGTAGAAAACTAGCATTATGTCGTGTACATATCCATATATCATTTTTTTTCTCATCATATACATTGGCAACTAGTTTTTGTCTAGGGATTGTGACAAGCTTAGTGGATGATTCTGAGTAAGATAATAAAGACAACGACTATAGTTTTCATTTACAATTTACAGTTTATTATTCACTTTATGCAAATACGTTAGTACGACTTGTTTTGTCTAGGGATTGTGTAAAAAAGAATTAGTTCGACTTGTTTTGACTAATCTCGTTTTTGATTCGTAAAAAATGGATCGAATTGATTGAGATGCCATTTTTTTTTTAATTTTTGTTTATATATATATATATATAATTTATATAATTTGTTTATATTATAAAAAAAATATTTATTTTTTTAATTACTTTTAATTTTTAATTATAAAAAAGATTAGAAAAAAAAAAGTTGGCAAGTTAAGCGGATCAGACCACATTGAGTTGGTGGATTGAAACTCCAACCCAGCTTATTCTTTTCTTGATGGGTCTGATCCGTTTTGACATGCCTAGGTTACATAGTAGGTAGAGTTGTAAATTTCACACATGAGTCATAAGTTAGTTTTATCCATTTTTTTTAAAAAAAAATTCTTTTAAAAATCTCAAATGAGGAAGGGAAAAAAGTATCATCTCAATTGAATTCAATTGGATTAGGATCACGGTCAAAGTGAGTTTGACCCCACTAAAAAGACAATTTTAACTCATGAGCCATAGATAAGTCTTTAGCCCATCATTAAAAAAGTTCTCTTTTGAGGGATTCTTTAAAAAAAAAAAACCCTCTTAAGTAGGTTAGGGTCACAATCAATATGGATTTACTCCACTACAAAAACTTAAAATTAACTTGAAAAACAATACTTTTAGCCCATGATCCATATGTAAGTCTAGGTTCACCTTTGAAAAAACTTTTTTTTCAGGAACATCAAATGAGATGATTACAAAAAATCTCCTCTTAAGTGCATTAGAATCAAGATCAAAGTTTATTTTACTCCACTAAAAAATTTAAAATAATTCTTAAAAACAATACTTTTCATCTTAGCCAAATGTCGGAGTTATATTGAGTTGGACATTAATCTCGTTGTTGATGTTATTAAAAGAAATATAAAATCCTTTAGAAGCATTAATCATGTAGAATTTAAAATCTCCTTTCTAATATTTTCCTTAATCAGTTAATCACTTATTGTATTAAATTTCAATTATGAAATCAATCTGAACTAATAATATAATCTTATTCAAACTCACTATTTTTAATAAATAAAAAATTAAATAATAGAAAAAAAAATTGTAAACCTTACCGTGAAACTTAATTATAATATCAAGAGAGCAACATTCACTTAACCAATAGGTGATCCGAATCCAAGAAAATACATCGAGGATCCAAAAATAAGTAGAGAAAAGTCGTTGAAGTAGAATGATAGGAAAATTGAATTGAAGTTCATTATTTCCCATATATCAAGAAAGAAAATGGACACACCAAAACTTTCTAACAATTCATCTAATCGAACATAGTCACGTAGGAACATAAAGGTAGAAGGAGTTTTTTGCCATGATTGGTGGCAGTAGCAGCTAAGAGGTATAGTGTGGTTGGTTGTCTCATGACAACCTCGTACCTAAAAGTTAACAGAAATAGCATTCTCTAAGAAAGCACACGTTTTAACAAAATGTGTGTTTCTCGAAGCAAACACAATGACTAGTGAAATCTCTGTTACCAAAACCTCTTACTCTTGGACATGGAATCCTTCAGATAGAAATAGCGATTGCGATGAAACTCAACCAGAGAACAAAGTTGTCTTATTGCTTCCTTCTTCTTCTCCGCAAGCCCCATCAACTCATAATCTTTCTCTTTCACAATCCTTTCCAACTTCTCCACTTTTCTTTCAAGCTGCTTCACTTCTTTCATCAGATTCAGTTTCACCCCTCCTTCTTTGCTCACCATCGCTTCTAACTTCCACACCATTTCTTTCAGCATCAACTCTTTCTCTTCATACTCAATTCTGGCCTCTCTGTTTTCTGCATCCATTTGTTCAATGCATTCTGTTAGCTTGTCTATCGTTTCCTCACTATCAACCACACTGGTTTTTAATTTTTCAACCAAAGCTTTTAAAGCCTCAGCATGCATGGTAGCTCCTTCTTTAAAATCTTCATGATCCCTCCGAAGTTCAGATATCTCTTGAACTCGCCGTGCCATTGCTCTTTCTAGTTCATTGTTTCTATCCTCCAAATGGTGCTGTTTCCTGCATCGAGATTCCAATTCCAGTTCCAGCTCCCTTATCCTTGCAAGAAAACACTCCTTTTCTTCAGCCAAATCCGAGCACGATTGCGAAGCTTCTACTCTCGTTCTCTCCAATTGCACCTCCAACTCCTTGCTATGATTTCTCACGGAATCTAACATGTGTTGCATCGCATTAATCTGGTCATCGAAGTCCTTCTTCTGGTTCAATGCTTCGCTTCTGTTGCGTCGAATCTTCTCCTCCGATTTTCCTTTCTGCGTCCGCATCGTCTTTGCCTCGTGTTCGAGCTCGCGTATCCGTGCCATCAATTCAGCAATTTTCGACGCCGAACGATCCTCGTTGGTTTGGAGTTTTCCCTGTAACACAGACACCGTTCCTTTGCTTTTGTTCAGCAACACTTGAAGCTCAAAAATTCGTCTGTGCAAATCAGCGTTCTGTGTAAACAAGAGTTGTTTCACTCGAAGCTCTGGATTACGTAGTTCAAGAGTAGAAGGTTCAGTTTCTCTGGGGAAAGGTTTTTGGTTTGAATCGCTGATATCTGAATAATAATCCGTTTCCTCTGCGGAAAAGTACTCAGACTCGGAGCTAGAGGAAGACGCTGAGGACATCTTATCCACTTTGCTGGGATCTGATTTTACGTACTCTCCGGTGAGACGACTGTACTGTGGGTACAGTGATTGGATGTAGAAATCCTCTACCAGCCACACAAACTCTTTCACTTTCATGGACTTCCCATCTTTTTTGCATTGCTCTTCGTTTTTAATCAGCTTTGCGATTCTGCTGAGCTCTGTTTCCATATCTGTCAACAACATTAGAGATGGATAAGTATTCAAAAGTAGTTTCCATATCTATCGATATTAAAAAATTTAAGAGTAAAATATATCAAAGTGGAGAGGAAAGACAAATTTCTGTGTTTGGTTCTAAGTCAAATTGATATAGATCGATTTTCTAACGCAAAATCATTATGTGTTTGGTTTTCAAAATCAATCAAAATTGATTCAGTTAGAAATCAATTCTCTAAGGTTAAACCAAACAAACAGACTAAAAACAAAATACAATTGGCAAGGTGGTGTTTTTGGTACTGTTCTTTTATGAGAATTAGAAATTCATTATGATAACCTGCATTTTGATTCAATAGAAATATTTATCATGCAGATTAATTAATGAAGGTAAAAAACAGTTATTTTGATCTTTTAAGATCAAAATATACGTGATGTGCACCTGTTTTTGTTCTTTTGAGTGCTTCGGATTTTTGAGGATCAATATGACCCCCGAAGGATTTGGAGAATCCCCTTAAACGGTGCTTGAACATCCTTTTTTATTTGGACATTCGAAAAGATTAATTTTAGAGGGAGATTTCTTGCAAGGAACTCTTCATCTCCTCAGAAAATGAATAGGAACCCTGAAACTGACAAGTCAACACACACACGCCTCACAGATTAAGAGGCCATTCTAATTGTCATTGTAAATGCACTTAATATACGCAATACATCAAAATAAATGCACAAACATCATAGTAAGTTTCTTCATTTCAGACAGAAACTTCTTCTCCCATAACCTTAAACAACTAAATGCACAAACATCATAGTATCCAGAAGATGCAGGTATAGGTTTTACATACATGGATTGAAGATGAATGCAAAAACACAGATCCACCAATGTACCAAAAAAAAAAAAAAAAAACTGCCGATAAGTTTATAATTTCCTCTTTAATTTACAATCAACCAAATCTCTCCTCAAATATTACATTATCGTTTCTGATCAGCTCTTAGAATCAAGAAACCATGATAAAATACAATTTTTTTTTCGTGAATTCATTATTTTTCACAATGTCATGCACTCAATGTTTCCTCGGAGTATTGATGCAGTAATTATTCCAGAGTGAAATTACAAATCGGGGAAAATTTATTGGTAATTGCTTCGACAAGATGTGATGTGAAAAATGCATCGACGACCATTTTTTTTGCTTAATAAACATAAAAGAAGAAAACAGATACCTGGGAATGGAACTCGACTTCCACCAATCTGAAGGGATTAGAAATATTGACGAGAAATAATCCAAGGTAAAATTGTTGTATAACGATGAATAAATTCAATGGTATCGTTTCTAATAATAAACATGGGCTATTCAATTTGTTTATATAAAGGGAAAATGTGGAGATAATATAAAAATATTATTATTGTTATGTTATCATTATTTTTATCTTTATTATTTTTTTTATCCGCATTATTATTAGTATATTTGTTATTATTTTCTTATATATTATTTATCAACATTGTTATTATAGTTGTTAGTATTTTATTATATTATTATCATTATTATATTGTAGCAGAGATTTAGAAGTTAACACGTAAGTGTATTCTTAACAATGTTGATAAATTTGTTATATAATGCCATATCTAGATAGAATTGAGTTTAATTTGAAAAATAAAAGATAAAAACTGAACGGGTTATATTGGGGTGGATATCTTGGTTTTTTTTTTCAATAAAAAATTAAAATTACATTGGACTAAAGAAAAATACTGTTTTAGCTTATCAAAATCAAAGAAGAATAAAATAAATAAAAAGATCAATAAGTCGTATAACTTTTACTGGGAAATCCTGTAGCCGGATTTGCTAGCTTCAGTTCATATAATAATAGATAAGATAGTACCTTTTTTTCAATTTATTAAGGATAAGATAAATAAGTGAATAAATTATAAATGCAGAGTTATAACATAAGAAAACAAAGATAAATTCTACAAGTTTTATACATAATTCAGTGAATAAATTATAAATCTACTGAGCTATAAGACAAAGATAGTATACAAGAGATTATAATAATAAAAATAAAAGATGAAGAAAATAAAATAAAAATTATCAAATAATTTATTTTCCCCATCTACTCAGTCATAGGAGATTATTTTCAGGAGGAGGTAGTTGATAACAAATATAGGCAACAAAAAATTATCGAGATCTTGATAAAGCGCTAAGATTATTCTCCAATATATTTACAATATGTAAAAAGATATGATAATGAGTTGTGTAATTCTTTGAAAAAATTATGTAGCTATTATGAATGATAATGATTGAATAAAGAATTTCATTGCATTTTATTTAGAAGAAAATGTTACTCCATGTTACAATATATATATATATATATATATATATATATATAAAACATGATACAATTTTATTTTTTTTAACATTTTAAATTGTAAATATAACTAATGATTTTTTCAAAATATTCATTTAGATTTTGGTGTATATAATGACTGCCTTATTTTCAGATTATATGGTAATATACATTTTAAAAAAAATAGCTGAAGAAAATAATATAGATTCGACTGTAAATTATTTTGATAACATACGATAAATCATTTTTGAATTTTACGAGATAAATAATTAAATTAACGTTTTAAAACGTAAAAAGATTTCAGATTATATATATATATATATATATATATATATATATATATATATATATATATATATATATATATATATATATATATATTAATCACATAAAATGTACTTTTTGGTTGTTGGTCATTTGTAAATTATTCGCATTTTATTTGTATAATCTTATCTATCATCTTGATCATGATACGTGATCGGATACAACATATATTTTAGATGTTGATTTATTTTGAAAAATGTAATAAAGATATGATTGGGTGTGAATATAAACTAAAATCAAATATATTAAATATTAACAAAATAAAAAATATATAAATTATTCTTATCATAAAAAGATTACTATTTGATAAATTAGATACTTTATTGATAATATAAGTAAAATATCTTAAAGTATCGAATATGAATACATGTCATATATATATATATATATATATATATATATATATATATATATATATATATATATATGACATAAATTGAGGTATTGGTACATAATAGTTTACCACTATATGTCACATGCCTATGATAAAACAAGTTTAAGAAGAACTAAGTGAATATTATGTTTTGAATTTACTTTTTAATAATTTTTTTCATATATGTATCTAGACATTCCAAAAACTTTATCATGATATTTGTTCGAAGTCCCATATTGGCTAGAGATAAGGAGATTTAAGATTATATAAGTTGGTGGAAACCCCACCTCACAAGCTGGTTTTGTGAAGTTTGGTTAAACTTAAAGTCTATCTTTTATATCGTCATAGTTAAAGTTTATCCTGACAAGATTTGATATTTGTTCGGCCTATTGTGCCACCCTTATCAGAAAGTTTATTGTTTGTTGAGCATATTGTTTCACTCGCTATCGGACCACCCATTAATGTATAAGTGTAAAAAGTCTTACATTGACTAAAGATAAGATTATTTAAAAATACATAAATGAATGCAAATCTCATCTCATAAACCAATTTTATAGGATTAAATTAAACGTAAATTCCTCTTCTTAATAATATTGAAATAACTAAAGTAATGCACATCTTAACTTTTGGTTGAACTACCATTTAATTCGAATAAACAACATCTGATAATTTAAAATAATTATATTCATTTTATTTTTCTAGCTTGAAATTCTAATACATATTTTACATTATTTATGAACTATTATGATGTAGGAATACATTTTTCAAGAGTGTATTCATTATTTTTCAAATAATGCCATATAAACTAATGAAACTGAATCTGTGAATTCAATTAAAAAATTTACATAATTAAAGACCATATTATATACTTTCTTAAGGCATGATAAATATTGTAAGAATAACAATTTCTTAATTTGTAATAACATCAACTGATTTAGAAATCTAACATACTTAAGCCTACGCGTGATTGATTGCTTTGATTCCTAAATTAGAAAATGAGTTGTAACTTGCAATTATTATTGTGTCTGTCAACGATTTTACAATAAATAAACTTTGCTGACCCTATGAAAATTTTTCACACATGTTTCTCAAATGCATTTATCAGTCAAAACTTTAAAAGCTCAGGATTACATTCGCTGCAGTCGCCACTGTCTAAGACATCTATTTCTACATCTAATAAAAACTACTTTTCAAATGAAAGGGAATGGTCTAAGAATTTTATGATGTGAAGGTAGATGACACACTGTATTTGCTAGTTACACATGAATTAACTCTTCCCCAATATATATACACACTAAAAATATTAACTACCAGCATTTGTTAATCATCGGAAGACAACTTTTGCTTCTTCCATTTGTAAGCAGCTTCCAAGATCTTAAGATTAGTTGTCTGACTTTCTTCAGGGAACAAAAAGTCGAAAAATTCTTCAATTCTGCAAAATTAAATTAACAGGAATGGTGTAAGAAAACTGAATAAGTGTCACCAAGTAGAATGTGGGAACTATGGAAAGTATACAGAGTTAGTTACATACCTAGTAGAACCATCTTCAGTGGCAACATGCCTTCTCTTCTTGAGCTTCTTGGGCAGCTTAGACTGGACTAAGCTAACATCACCCAGCTCTCCAAATGTAGTCTCCATGTTGAGCCATTTTTCCAATAACATTGCCCTTTCTTCTTTCAAATCTGGAGCTGATGATCTGAAGTAGTTGAGAGCCTTCTCAAACACCCCTGATACAGGCACAAACACAAGATTATGAAGGGATTCAGAAAACTATCCCACTTATGTTCAAATTAATGAAAACAACCAATTAACAACACAAGAGCCATATAGCACTGGGATCACTTACTTCTAGCACGCTCAATGCATTGCTTCTTTTGTTCGTGTTCCGTCAAGTCTACATTGTCCACATCCATAGCTGTTGCCTCAAATTCAGCGTAGCTTATCCATACCTTTAAGTGCTTTGTTCGGTCAAGAAGCCTTTCATAAAGTGCTCTTGCTCTCTCAAATTCACCCTCAGCAGTTTCAAAGTCAATGAATGCCTGCTTTGTGTCAACAAATTCATAGTTACATTATGACTAATGTGAATATAGTTATCAAGGTATGCAAAATATAAGACAAACAATAGAAGGCAAATAAGAATGATGAAAAAAGAGGTTGTCACACCAGGGCATAACCATATGAATGCAGAAGTTGCTAACATACAACCACTAAACTTTTTCGGTTGAAAGATACAATTTTTCCACTTTTAAATCACCTAAAAAACTAATGAAAGTTTAAGAGATTGCAAGTTAAATTCTGTTGAACGCAAAAAGCACCAAGCTTGAAATCTCGCCCTTCATTGCTGTCCTCACAGCAAATAATGTTCAAATTGAACCTCCATCTCCCTAAACCAATCAGACCACCCAAAATGCGATTGCTACCCAAACTTCCACCAACAGTTGTGGGCACCTAATCGAGGTTATAATAAAGTTGGGACATCTCATCAAACCACTTGATGTGATCGTGGACAGGAAGGAGTCACTTCAGGAGGCTCCTAGAGGGAGATTAACTATAAGTAAAGATAGCAAGTTCATGAATGATGTAGAAATAGTTTTTCGTGCAATAAATCCTTGCTTGGACACAAGGATGGCCTATAGTGTGTTTGACTACTCCTTTAGTAATTTAGCTTGTAGCTTTGTTCGGACACAAGGGTGGAAAAGAGAGTGCTTGGTCACTCCTTTCATGAGCCTAACCTCTAAATAGAGAGCACCTCTGCACATTGGCCACAAGTTTGGCAATGAATGCAATTTGCTTTGAAGCCATGGTTGTGCTTTAAGAAGTGTGTGAACACTTCTCCTTCAAGAGTTCTTAACTTGAAGGAGAACTCAAGTGTTGAATTGAATTTCCTCTCTTGCTTAGCTCAAGAGTTAGTGGTGCAAGAGGAACCTTTCTTCTCTTCGTTCTTGAGTGATGTTATGGATAGTTTCCAAGAGAAGCTATCATTCCAAAGACGAATCTCTTCTCCTAGTCTTCTTTCTTATTCTAATTCTTTCCTTTCCATTCCTTTGTGCGTTTCTTCTTCTTCCTTTTTGGTTCTTCTTGGCCATACCTAGGCCACCCACACACTTTACAACCACTACTCAAACCAACCCAAGACAATGACATCATAAAGTTATTGAAATCATAAAAGTATTTCCATAGGTTTGAATACATCTTCAATATATATACATATGGGTGAACTATCCTAGGGAATCAGTACCAAATACATGAATCTCAGAGGTCCAATCCTTTAAATTTGTTACAACTTTACTTTTTTTTTAAATCCATAAATTCCAGGTACAGTAGCAAATTCTAGAATAAGGAAAACAACAAAATTGTGCAGTCACAGTTAATTTGCAGTGATCTACAAGGTCGATAATTCCTTTTCCCCTCATCATCCAGTAATATAGACAAAGTGCAAACGTTACTTTCTTCTTTAATAATTTGCCCTTTTTTCATTCAACTTTTTACACGACAAGGCATCATACAATTATATAACAGAAAATAATTTGCATATAATGGCCTAAATTTTTACTTTTCTACATGTTTTTCGACGGTTTTAGTAAAAGGCTCCTAAAAGTGATCTTTGTATTTTATTTAAGTAAAAAAGCTATCCACTTAAATGTGAGTGTCCGGACATTTTCTAGCACCAGAAATAAATTCTGTACCTTCCACAAGAGCTCAGGCATGTCTAATGCTGGTTGGGCAATTGCAAGCTCAAAAATTCCTCGTGCTCGTTCTGTCTCAGATAATGATCTCTCCAATTCAGCGTACTTGCTCCAAGCATAACAATTTTCTGGAGACCACTCCAGATATTTTTCATATAATTTTCTGCACCGGTCTATATTACCAAGCTGCAGTTCTATCTCTATATACTTCTTAAAAATCTGTTGTCAAAGAGTAACAATGTGTGAAAAGTTAGCTAGTTCTTAAAGGTCTGTTGTCAAAGAGTAACAATGTGAAAAGTTAGCCAGATTGCAATTAAAAGAAGTTGCGTTGAGTCCACAGATATATTACCTTATCTTTAGGAGCCTTTCCAATTGCATTTCCTAATATTTGTCTAGCACCCTTGAGATTCAGTTGACGTATTTCAAACTGAGATGCTAGAAGCCATATCTTTGCAAACGAAAACTTATTGTGAGGTATAAGGTTGAGGCATTCCCTAAAGAAATGGAAGTAACAAAGAACATCAGTATGGCTAAGACTTAGTAGCAGTGCCGTAAATCTATGATACCAATACTACAAAGAAATTGTCTTTTAAGTGATTTAGTAAAAGAAGATAATAAGCACAAGAAAATTGGTGAAAAAGTAAAAACATGAATAGCAGTGTTCATTTAAGATTCAAATAGTAGTAAAAACATGAATAGTAGTATGAATCGTGTATTTCGTAACATTCGAATAGTGAATTATAATATTCTCATAACTATGAGTTGATGAACAAAATAGAATCCTAAACATGATAGTGATTAGCATAATTCAAAGCAATATCAATACAGTTATATCTAAACTTTATAACCAGATGCATACTTGTATACATCCCTAGTTCGCTCCGCATCCCCAGCATCGAGCTCTTCATAGAGTGCATAATTAATCCTAAATTGCACATATAACAAACATTAGGAAAAAAAAATGTCAAAATCAGTGAATAAACATAAAAAAAAAGCAATGAAATCTAAATCAAACATACCACAAATAAATATAGCGTTGCCAGTAGCGCTTCTCCTCGGCCGGGGGGACATTGGCTATAGCCCTCTCATAAACCTCCCTGATCCTTTCCTTATTCCCCACACTTTCCTCCAACCTTATGTAGTCAAACCAGGAATCATAATTCAACGGATTCTTCTTCACTTCGTCCTCATACTGAAACCTTCTCTTCCCAACGATGGCATCCTCTATCCCTTCCCTGTCCCCATACTGTTTCTCAAATGCCACAAATTTTCTATACAAATCTTCCGCCCTTCCCTTTGGAATATGATCCAGAGCAAACTTATAGATAGCTCTTGCACGCTCAGTCTCCTTACACCTTTCCTCAAACTCCGCAAAAGCAACAAATAACAGCTCTGCTTCCTCGTCATCAGATAGCTTATCCACGGCTCTCTCGTACACGGTTCTGGCCTTCCCAACCTCGCCATTCTTCATCTCAAACTTGGCATAGCGTATCCAAGCCCCAACCCGAGGGTGGCACTCAACAAATCGCTCGAAAATCCCTCTGGCGCGCTCAATTTCGTTGTACCTAAGCTCAAACTTTATGTAGGACAGCCATCCCTGCTGGTCCGGTGTCCATTTCATCCACCTCTCGAAAACCTGCCTCGCGCCGGCGACATTGCCCAGCATCTCCTCCATGTGAATGTACTTATACCACAACTGATCCACCCTCGGAAGAAGCGTGACGGCGCGGTCCCACACGTTGCGCGCGTGGTTTATGAACTTGTTCTTCATCTCGACCTCCGCGTACTTGAGCCAGAGCGTGTGGTTCTTGTAATCCACCTCCAGCGCTCTCTCCCAAACGGAACGCGCGCGTTTGAAGTCCTTCTGCGATTCCTCCCACTGCGCATACTTGATCCACACGCCAATGTTCCATCGAACCCGGCGGATAAGGTCCTCGAACTCTTTGCGCTTGCGAAGACGGTACTCGCCGAGCTCGGTGGAGTCGGTGATTTTCTGCTTCGGAGGGCGGATCTCCGCCTCTTGACGCTCCCGAGCCTCCCGGAGAATTTGCTCGGCGGTGATTTGGATTGGAGCGGGGGTTTTATTCTTTACCCTGGTTGGACGCGGAAGCTTCACCTCCGTGTCCTTTCGAGTGAGGTAACCCAGGCTTGGGTCCGCCTCTTTCGATGAAGACATCTTAGTTGGTCTGATTATGGCAATTTCTCTGGTGCAATGCAGCCCTGTGCCTCAACCCTAACCAGATGGGATAGTCTTTTTCTTTCAGTTTACCTTTATTTGACCACTATTTATTTACACACAGAATTAGTATTAGGGTTTCGGTATTATATCATGAAAGGGGAATTGAAAGGTAAAATGGACAAAAATATAAACAAAAAGATGGGAAAAAGTATAAACATAAAAGATGTAAAATTTATGAGAATATAAATCTGGCAGAGCCGGTTACATATTCTCTCATAAATTTTCATCTCATGGACACAAAAATATAAACAGAAAGATAATTGAAAGGTAAAATGGACAAAAATATAAACAGAAAGATGGGAAAAAGTATAAACATAAAAGATGTAAAATTTATGAGAATATAAATCTGGCAGAGCCGGTTAGATATTCTCTCATAAACTTTCATCTCAGATGGACAAAAATATAAACAGAAAACAGATGGGAAAAAGTATAAACATAAAAGATGTAAAATTTATGAGAATATAAATCTGGCAGAGCCGGTTAGATATTCTCTCATAAACTTTCATGTCAGATGGACAAAAATATAAACAGAAAGATAAACAGAAAGATAAAATGTACATAAAATGTTTTTAAGCCTTTAAATGATTATCGCATCTTTTAATAAATATTACTCAGGGCATCCGTAGATGCCTAGAGAAAAACTACTCCATAAAAACTTACTTCGATTCCAGAGGGAGGGGAGAGAGATCTGAAATTCTTCGTTTATTTAAGGTTGAAAGCAGATTATACAAAAGAAGAAAGGTGAGGAGAGAAAAGTAGGAGACAAGTATAGTGCACTAATGATGCTTTGTTTCACCTTAGTGACTTGTGTTCATTTTGAACTGTGTATTTTGGAATATTCCATATGTTGTCAATTAAAACATTTAATTTGACATTTGTATTGTCTCTACCAGGATAATGGTAGGTAGAGATGTCAAAATGGGTTTCAACCCGTGAGCCAACCCGGCTCACCACGGGTTCGAGCCGGGTTGGGTTGAGAAAAATTCAACTTTTTCAAAAGTGGGTTGAACTCAACCCGACTCACTTAACCCACGGGTTAAACGGGTTCGAGCTAACCCACCAACATTTTTTTACAATTTTTTTTTATTTTTTTAAAATTTTCTTTTAATTTTTTTAATTATTTACTACTCCAATTATATTTGTTCACAATTTCATATTTTTAAATGCTAGAATGTTAATTATATTTGAATTATTTGAATGTTTAATTAATTTGATTGTCAAGTTATATATATGTTGATACTTTAATCTTTAACTA
>Ga0214545_1001071_pt1 | contig 49340 bp, 26 predicted proteins | sample CNSS4metaG_FD_160064 | JGI IMG/M metagenome (GOLD analysis project Ga0214545, IMG submission 160064) | Root nodule microbial communities from cowpea collected in UCLA plant growth center, Los Angeles, California, USA - CNSS4 | ecosystem: Host-associated > Plants > Roots > Nodule | place: USA... | reverse complement strand
TATATATATATATATATATATATATATATATATATATATATATATATATATATATATATATATATATATATAAAAACGATAGATAAGCTTATTTTATATTCGTTATATCGAGAGTGTGGTATTTATGAAAATTTTCTTAGACTACCCTCGTAACTCCATGCTGCAAGAATCTAAACTTATATATAGAGTTTATGGGTAACTCACATCCCACATTATTCAACCCATTACTTAAGTTGCTCAATGGCCAAAAACTCTTTACAATGACTACTTTCTTTTAAAGTCTACATAAAGTCCTTTGAAAAAAAGAAAAAAAAAAAAAGAGGTAATGGAGAAATACTTCTTAATTTTTTTAACCAATTAAAAGCTTCAACAAAGACTGATATTCAACTCAGCAAGTTAGAAGGAATCTCATATACGTCAATAGACGATTATCTTCTCTAGCAGAAAAAGCTTGACTAGTGGTCACAAATCGTGCAACCTCTACATTTTAGATGAGTAGTTATTAGGCAAAGAATACCTGGTTATTAGCCAAGAGTAACTATTGTTGAAATAATATTCGTTTAAGACAAAAGTGGCTTGTGAAAGAATATTTACTTAAGCAATAACTAGTTCGTAAAAAGAACACTTGAACAGAGTCTGCCAAGATTGGCTAAAAGACAAAAGAATACTAGTGTTGAACCAACATTGACTTAGGAAAAAAAAATACTTGATTGAGCTAGAAATGCTTTGAGAAAAAAAATGCTTGGTTAAGTAAGGAGTGACTTATAGAAAAAATACTCTAAGTGGTTGACCAAGAGTAGCTACGAACCCAAACAATACTCAAGGGATTATCCAAGAGTGGCTATGAGTCCAAAGATTACTAGTTGTGTACTTTGTGTTGGTACAAACAAGCTTGAAGTAAAGATTTGATAAAGTCAAATGCATGAAAATCACATGTGTTTGATGAAGATTGATGAAGATCTGCTTGAAGATCATGTTTCAAGTGTATTAAATATGGAAATAATGTGTAAAATGTAATGATTAGATGTTATATCATGTTGGTAGGTTATATGACATAGGTTAGATGTCTTATTAGTCTTAGTGTATCCTTTTTAATCTGTTAAAATGGGTTTTAATAGGTTAAAGGCTTACTTTATATAGTTTATGGTATGAATGTATTCAATCAGTTGAATTATTTTTCAATCAACTGATTTCACTTAACTCAAGTGAAATCAACAGATTGTACGAAAAATTCAACCGACTTATTTCACTTAAACCTGACTATATAAGTTGTGTTTTTGAGAGCAAAGGTACAATTCTGATTTTTTGAGCATGAAAACTTGTCATTCATCACCGGAAAACTCTTTCTATGCAATACGTGTCTGCAACGTGTAGATTGAAGATATTGGTTGATCTTAGAGGCCTTTTGGCTTGGGATTAGCTTGAAGAACACATGTATGGTTGGCTAGGGAGAGCCACCATCAGGTTTTATAGTTCTTATGCCTTTGGTTGTTTGCCTAATGTGATTTCAGGTCTGTAAGTGTGATTCTTGCAAGGTGTTAGTCTAGATTTTTGTGTGAGTAAAAAATCTTGTGAGTTTCTTTGTTCAAAAGCGTAATTTTGGTGTGTGATTTGTAAAACTTTTGAGTATAGTGGAAACCAGGCTCAGGTTGTTCGGGTAAACTGAATGTAGCTTTGTGATTGAGTGAACAAGTATAAAAACAAATGTGTTATTCTCTTTCCTTCATCTCACTCACTTTAAATAACTTTAAAAACTCAAGATAACCAAGTAATTCATTCTTTGTTGTGCTTTAATGTGTTTTGTGTAATATGAGGTTGCATACCTATTAGAAATATTGATTGGAACAAGTCTTATGTGTAAAAGTTTGTTGTTTGAGTTAAATCTGTGAATTATGCATTCTACATAAATTCCCAAAATTTTAGCCGATTGATTTAAAATTTTAATCGACTGTTTCATAGCCTCAAGAACAATTTAATCTGTTGTTTTATTTTTTGACCGATTGAAAGTGTACTATTCTGTAGCTTTTGTATTCGAATCTCACTGTTTATTTGGTTCAATCAAAAGGGGTTTTATGCTTTCAAAAAAGTTTTAAACAGTCAATTCAATCTTCCCTTCTTGGCTTAAATCACCATTTCAAACTAACAATTTGTATTTTGTAGCATTCATGTTCTTAGTGGAACTCAATCAGTTGATTGAAATCTATAAGTAGTCTATGTGATCAGATGAATCGGTATAAAAATACTATGTATGCCCTATTTTCTTTCAATCTTTTTAGGCTTAATTACTCCTTTCATCTCCATTTTGGTTGAAAAGTTGCAAGTAGGTCTTCATTTTTGTTTTTTTTCCTTCAAGTCCCAATTTTTTTAAAGTTGACTCAATTAAGTCCTTTTTGTTAGTACCTTACAAATAGTGTTAAAGACATGTCACGTGTTAGTACATAATTTTTTTTTCATTCTTTTTTTGCAAATTTTATGGTTGTCCACATGTTAGGTCTCGTGGTATGACACATGACATGTGTAGTGCCATGTGACAGGGTAGTGTCAAGTGTCATTGTCTTGTATACAAATCAGATCCTATATATGCTTTTTTTATTCAACTCATTACCATTTTTTTAATAGAACAATGTTGTCCCTCTACAAATTAGGACCAAATTTATTATTTGAAGAAATATTGATGTTAAGTCAATTTCAAGAAAAATATTAGTATAATAATTATACAAATAATATATTTGCTTCCAATTTGGAGAGAGACAACCTTACTTTATTTTTCAAAAAAAAAAGGGATTGAATTAAATCAAAAAGATATATATAGGCACTGAATTTAATACAAGACAATGACACATGGTATTGTCCTGTCATGTGGCACTGACAGTGCCCTGTGTCACACCACTTGTCCACCATTTTAAAAATATGTTTACATTGCTTCAACGCTTAAATGGTAATAAGACACTTGCATCAAAATTTACATCGATTCTAAGATGAATCGATGTTATATCTCTCCTAATTTAAAAATTATCAATGCTTTTAATTTTACAATATTTTCTAAAGAATTGATGAAATATCTAGTCATAAAAAGATAATTTTGCATTAAGTCCACTTACATAGGATGCAATATATATACATAAAAGAGTCATAAATTATTTGAAAGCATTCTAGTGATCACAAAGAGATATACAGTCATATTAAATCATTTTGAATCACATGTGACCGTACAACATCACATACATGCAAGATTTTCAAAATGACTCAAAAAAATAAATAAATAAAAGATGAACTTAATCTTATATAGATTATGATCAAACAAAATGTGTTCTACGTCAAGACAAGACTTTTATGGTAGAATTTGATCTTAAAAAATATGAGTAGAAAAATTGTAAATCTAAAAGAAATATTAATGTAAAAGAACAATTTTCTAAAAAAAATAGTGATCATTATAAAATAAAATTAAAAAAGAAATATTTTTCTATATATGAAAGTCAACTTCCAACCTCTAATTTTATGAAATAAACAAACTTTATTTATGAAAGATTAGTTCTACTCTTGATGTCTTTACAAAATAAGTGTTATATATTTTTAATTAAAAAATTTACTTATAGTCTTGCATTAAAGGAAAGAAAAGTTAGTAATGTGTTCTGAAATTAGAGCGTGGTTTAAAAAAAAAATAAGAAAATTGATGAGGAATAATAGAAAGTGGTCCACGTTAGGCTGCGGCAAAAGCACCGCCGTTACATATGCGGCGAACCGATTCTCTTTTTCTCTTCCCTCTCATCATTTGCCACCGTCACGCCACTCTCCTCCAATTGCACCCTTCCACTTTTTCTATTCTTTCAATACCTATAATTACCCAAATTTACCACAAACACTTTCTTGCTCTTCTCGATATTTCCCATAACTTCAATCAAATATACAGAAATAATTCTACAGAATAATATATAAAAAATTCTACGAAAATATAACTATCTAACAAATTTTGTTCTTTTTTATATTTTCTTATTTTCTTTATATTCCAACGTGATTGTGGATAGCTTTAATAGAGAAAAAGGTCAATTAAAGATCCCCCTGTTTTCTTTTATGTGCTCTCGTGTTTCATGGCTGTAGCCAATGTGTCTTTTTGAGATTTTTTTCCACTATAGGGAATAACTTTTTGGCATTTTATTTTCTTAAACATTTATTTTGCATATTGTTAATTTTCCTCCGCAAGTAATGCTTTCAAAACTCAAACCTTTAATAATTTCAACACAGTTTATTTATCATCAAACATCTTTAGTTTATTTCACGTAATGCATGCACCTATTTATTTTGTTTTTCTTTCTCGAGTGCACTTCATGCAATTTTTTTATCCTTATTATGTAGTTCAACACATAAGAGAGGTACAATGATTCACATGTTAAACTCCTTAACTACGATTAATTGTTTTACATTAGTTTTGTGATGTCGCGGTTTGAATCTTATTCGTGGTCTTTTGTGCCCTATGGATCTATGAATATCCCGAAGTTTCAAGTTTCAATTGAGAATTTTGACAAGACATGACTTTAGAAGGAAAATTTTCTCTTTTTAATCTTTCTGTGACTATTACGCAAGAAAAGAACTTTATGTTAACCCATCAAAAATATTAAATTTTTCTCTTCAATAAAGAAAAGGAAATACCAAAATAAATTAAAAAAACATAAAAAGTGGTATATTTATGCAATCAATAAGTGTTTGTGCACTCTTATTGATGTGTGTGCACAAATGCATGCAGGTTGCAATTGATTTTACTGTTGTCTTAAAAAGCTTTTTGGGTGGGTAAATTATAATGGTTGAATTTGTCCGAAAGCAACCAAAATAAATTTATGTGTGAGTCTGAAATACTCTTGTAATGGAAGCTATAATGCAAATTCTTGAACTGGAAAGTGACCCTTTTGGTCTCTGAGTGCACCATCACGTTGTGAGAATTGCAAGACTTATCATTATACTGTTGGTTATGCGCATGAAGCAAACAGATCAAGCGTAAAATTCATTCCTCATAATTATCCTCTGCATTTTCCTTCCCAGTCAAAGTTTCTCACCTACAAACTATGAATATATTCACTCATAAAACTCTAACCTTAACACATACGTAAGAAATTGTTCCATTCTTTTCTATTTATTACTCTTTATATGAATAGGAAGACACATAAAAGAATGTTATGGAGAGTTAAAACTTTGGATGTTAAAAAAGGGGGGGGGAAAGAGGAATAGAAGAGGTAATGATGAATCATGATGCATTGTGTGTGTGAGAGAGATGAGAATAAGGGGATTTGTTGCAAGGGCCAAGGAAGAGAAACAATAATAATGTCACAAACAAAACAATCCCTAAAAGAAGACAAGGACACCAAACTCTAAAAGCCAAAACCAGCCTCACAAAGTAGTGAAAAACTGTTAGATGTACCATGAGTCATTATTTTAAAAGATTCCATCAGAAAGGGGCAAAAAATCAAGGCCCTTGTTATTATTATCACATGGATTGGGGACAAATAGATGCCTTCATGAAGAGGGGGAGAGGGAAAGACTGACACAAATGCAATTAACCCATGAATATGAGCTTGTCATCACGTGAAAGATGCTCTTATTTTGGTAGTTGGATGGGGGGAATTTGTCTAAAGCTCTTATATAAGGTATCTTATGTTCTCTGGATCCAATAAAAACAAACTTTCCCTTCTCTAACTTTCTCCCAACTCAAACCAAGTTTCCCTCTTCACTTAACCTATTCTAAGTTCAAGCTCACCTTCAAGCTAACCTCTTTTTGTTCATAGATTCAGAATCCCTCAAACTTAAAGGTGTTTTTTTTTTAAGTAGATTTTAAATCTAACTTAACCGTTTACTTTAGTTAAGAAACCTAGCTTGATAAAGGTAGAGAAGTGTGAAAATTGGTCAAAGTAACTGTTACTGATACCACTTCTTGGATTCCTATTTTGGAGTATCTCCTGGCAATAGATTATGCTTTCCTTTGGGCATCAAACTTTGGAGGATTGGTTGGCAACTAGCTAACCTTCCACAAACCACTAGGTCAAGTAACCTCTCACCCACCACACCACCTTGTCTTTGTCACCAAGAATCAAAATTCCATATTTCCCACTTTCTATCCACCTTTATTTTTTCGCCTTCAATTGACCTAATCAAATATTTTGTTCTTGAGTTGAAATTTGAAAGATCCTTGTATTATAACTCATGATCCAACACCCCTTCTTTCCAATTCCTTGCTATCATTACTTTCATAGGAAGAAGGATTCCCCTTTGACTGCTTTTGGGAATAACATAACATAATAATAACTAACCAATACAACAAAGCTACGCCAACAATAGAATTACCATTGTGCTCTTCACTATTCTTGGAAATTTTAATATCTCACGTCCTTTCCTACCATTATTTTACTCCACAATTCATCGCTGTTAACTTATTTTATGGCTACAAATAAATAAAGCAGACCTTGTGCACACTTCACAAATGGAAGGTCACTTATTACACTAAACTCTTTCGGCCGAAAATGAGCACACTTTTTTTTCTTTTGTTTTCACCCTATTTTTTCCTTCTAATAAACACACTCAATTCAATAGTATCACATTTGGGCGTATCTTGACCTATTAAACGTGCTACATCTATCTGATTGACCAATTAGTGTCATATTGGCCCACCTTTTTCATTAAAAAAGTATAATTTATTGTTGATCTCACCCTTATCAAACAAAATGTGTAAAAATAAACTTCCATCTTCCATCTCACAAAGAGTAGTTTAATGTATTTTGGTTGGAGAAAAAAGAATTTTGAAATAAACTTTTTTAACAGTTGATGAATAAAATCCTGTCATTTATTTAAATACATAAATGAGGGAAATTAGTGAATAAGAGATGTAGTGGGGATATAAAATTGTTATGAGGGTATTTATGGGAATTGGGTTGAATGGTTTGAAGGTGTGAATTCTTTGATTGTAAGCATCCGACAAAAGCAGTGGAGATGCGGGAAACCGGAGGTAACAATTCAAACTGCATGGTTAAGATAAGAATAAGATATTATTATCAAATTCAATCAGCATTATTATATTAAGCAATCAGTAACAGTAACACTAATTATTATAATAATAATAAAGTTGTGAATCTTAAAAGAAAAAAATAAATAAAAAGAAAAGAAAAAAAAAAAAGAGGATTTGGTGGAGGGAGAGATTCTTAATTCTGTTGAAGATAACTGGAATCTAACGGTTGTAAAAGGTTGTCCTTTTCAGTAATAAAAAAGCAATTGAGAAAGAAAAACAGAAACAAAAAAGGAAAAAGGCATCTTTCTCGTCTGTGCAATGTTCCAGACGTAATCTGAGGCAATATCGAGAGTGGGGTCCACTGCCCAATTGGATCCCTTATCTCTAGAAGCGTGTTAAGATTGGCCAAACCAAACACGCCCCAGCGCGTGCTTCTCACGTGCCATATGATTTTGTTTTAGAGGTATCTGGCCAGCCTGGGAGATAATAGATTAGGATTCCACAACACCACCATCTTTCTAAAACTTTCATTTCTCTGCAAAAACAAAATACTTTAATATGCAAACGTTTCTAATAATTTGTACGAATTGTACATGCTGAAAAGGAAATTAGTTCAAAACCCTAGGCCCATCTACCCTCTGTAAGATTCTTTTTCCCAAATTAAACACTCTTTTGTCTTCTCAAAATTCTAAAAATTCCCGTTTCATAGAATAGGTAGATACAAATCTTATTGCCTTTAAAACTTCTCTTTCTTTTTAACCCTTTTCATCACTTACTTTAAATTCATCTTAGAATCTAAAACTTCAAACTAAACCCATTCGTTGACTTGGTAAAACTCAATTCAATCTTTTTAATTTCAATTTATAATTAAAAAATTATTTTATTGTTCAACCAGGTTATTTTATAGAGTGTTCCACCATTAGGGTCAACTTCAAGTATTGTTTGGATCTGAAATTTTACTACTGCTTATTCTAAAAAGCGTTTGGAAATGTTAAAAAACAAAAATATATTCAAATTGTTTTTTATCTTGATTCTAATATGAGAGTATTCGATAAAACATAGAGATTGGTTATTCACAAATTCAATATGGTGGAAAAAAAAAACTATTGATTAGAAATAGTGGGCATTTTTTTTTTCTTCTGGTGGCATCTAAAATATCATGGTGAATGTACAAAATTGTCTATTGCAACTTACCAAAGTCATCAATCGATGGCAGACTAATTTCTGAAAATATCTTGGTGGATTGATTATGAGATGACTTTTTGTTTGAAAATCAAAACTAGGGTTTAAGGAATGGAAGTAGATAAGAGTCAAATCTATGGAATAAAATTTCATGAAATGCCATAATACAAGAAAATGCTTTATTAGTAACTAATTTTAGTGACCAAAAATTGTTAGTTACTATAATTACTAATTTATATACAAGTTTACAAAGTAAAAAAATTATTGATTACTAAAATAGTTACTATTATGAATAAAAAATTATAATTGGTCACTAAATTGGTTTTTAAAATTAGCTACCATAGTTTTGGCTACCAAATAAAACTGGTCACTAAAAATTAGCTACCTAAGTTTTGGCTACCAAAATAACTTAGTTACTAAATTGCTCTCTAATTAATTAGTGACAAATTTAGTAACCAATTATAATTTTTTATTTATATTAGTGACTATTTTAGTAACCAATAAATTTTAATTTTGTAAATTGGTATCTAAATTGGTCAATACAGTGACTAACAACTTTTAGTCACTAAAATTGGTTACTAATAAAATATTTTCTTGTAGTGAAGACTCTCATGTGTAAGTAGAATAAATAAAAAAGCTTTTTCTTTAGAGGTGTCTATGGTTTGTTGTAGTTTGATGAGAGAGATTCTAGTGTTTTTCCTTTATATACTTTGAATGAGTATATCACTTGTATCAATTATTATTATTATTATTATTATTATTATTATTATTATTATTATTATTATTATTATTTTACTTTTACAATAGTTTTTTAACATTAAGAAATGAAATGGAAGATATTAAATAGTATAAATTGTTGTTTTCCTAGGTCAAAAATATAATTTTGTGATTGAAGGAGAGTAATTAGGCTATTTTGGGACCACTAGAGGATTAGACACGTTGTCACCATTTATCTTTATTCTCTGCGTGAAAGATTCTCCAATATCGTTTTAAAGATTATTCTTTATGATTCCACGTTTTTTTTTTTTCAAAATTGATTCCAAAATAGTTAACTAAATATTATTTGCTGTTGAATGGATGATAAACTTATACCAAACTAATTGCTAAGCAAACTGCTAAATAAGTTGCATTACTAAAAGCCAATTCGATGATTAATGGAAAGACCCAAAGATAATTGCTTCGATGGAACAATTAATATTACGGTAAAAAAGACACTTTTTCAGTAAATAAATAGATATTCACTATTTATATATCTATATATGAAGTGAGAATTGTTGCAAGGATAAAAGCGCATTTTTCTACAGTTTGTTAAACAGCACCACACCTTTTCTATTTACACGTGGTGACTTCTTAAAAAGTAAATTAAAATGAAATTTTAATATGTAAATGAAGAAAATGCTTATAAGTGTAAATTATATATTATAGTTAGTACATACATTTCTATTAAGTAATATATCAATGATAACATAAATAAATCAACTTAAATAAAAATTTTAATTTTAAATACATAATCGATACTTAAACAATAAACTTAGCCTTCGAATCTACTTAAACATTCCGAAAATTTGTCTATAATCTTTCCAATGTCAAATTAAATATCCTTCAACTAAAATATACCAAATTGAATTTCAAGAAAGAGGAAGAATTGGAATGTTTGTGTTCAAAAGGAAGTTGCTTAAATAAATTATATTAGAAAAATTCTAATCGTATGGTGACAATAATAAAGTGTGTTTTAAGAATATCATATCTTTTACTAACTCTTTATAATATATTTTTTTTTTTTTTTATATATATATATGTGTGATTTTTATTTTTTTTATTTTTTTTTTATAAAAAAATATAGAGAAATATATAATATATATATATATATATATATATATATATATATATATATATAAGAAAATTGATAGTACTATAAAAAAAACTTTATCGAAATAGGTTGTATTTTAAAGGGATTTTAATTTTTGCAAATCATATTCACTCCTTAATATCTAAAGTTTAACTGAAACTTTGGTGAACACGTATTTGTGAACCAATATAATTATTCTAATCAGATTACATATTTTATTTCATTTCTTTTTTCTTTGATATGAAATATATTTTGTTAAAAATAAGCGCTTCACAAGAATAAATAAATAAAAACCTAATGCACTTTCCTTACCTTTAGCATTTGAAATGTTTCATGGAAGTGAGTTGGATAAAAGTGAATAGGTGTGCATACAAACGAAAATATAAAGTATAATTTTGAAGTATTATTCAACATCTTAATCATCTTGCCGTAAAATTAGAACACTTCCATGTCAAAAGATACTTAATAGTTGAAGGTTTCAACCAAAATCAATTATCAATGAGGAGACTGTTCAATAATATTTTGCTAACTTCCAATTTTGATAGAAAAAAAAAAAAAAAAAAAAACAGAGGTAAGACCTACTTTCGTTCACGTGGTCGCAACTCAATAATTATGGATGAATTTCTGATAGTTAAGAATTGAGAAAAAATATGACCATATATGGAAATAAGGATTTGAACATATATAACACTTAAGAACTCCTTAGGTTTTGAGTGACATATTGAAGAGAAAAATCTATGATACTATCTTCATAAATATATCCATTGAGATTTTTAGATGGTTTAGATATTTATATCATACATTTTAATAGCAAAGTCATATTTATGTTTTAAGTATTACACTATATGTTACAATAAAATAAAGTCAAATCATTCTTTTCACCCTTCATTTTTATTTAAAAAGTCTTGATTTGGTTATTTTTTCTTTAAGTTTTTCTCTAATAATCTCCCTTTTATTTTCGTCGTTTGTGTTAATTTTTTACCACAAAAAATTGTGACATTACTTTTTTTAATTCTAGAATGGTAAAATACTATTAACTGTCGAATGTATTGATCAACTAGCACAAAGTTATTTTAATTTAACAAGTGACATTAAGTTTGAGTCCTAAAAGTGTAATTATATTTAATATTAAAAGGAAAAGTTTCATTAGATGTAATAATTGTTATTACACGCAATGGTCCTATCATGCTCAATGAAAAGTACTTGTTTTTAAAATCATCACCAAAGCTAATAAGTAATAAAAAAAAAAAAAAAAAAAGTTATGGAATTAGTTTTTATTATTGACTTTTACTAAATGTTGAGCTTATTAAACTAAGATTCAACTATTGTTACATAAAATAACTTCTTTCTTATATGGGCATCGCAGATCATTCTCACATTGCTTTCACCATTATTCCTCTTAATTTTCCTACCTTGATTTTTTTTTTTTACAACATACATATTTCACATTAATTTAAACATATTTTATTTTTTCCTCTCTTTATTTAATTTTCATTTTATTTCTCTCACATCAGACAAAAATATAGATACAGAGTTCATCCCTTAGCTTTATATAAAGGACATTCTCATAAACCTAGTAAAATGAAATATATTAATTTTATAAATACTTTAAAAATATAACAAAAACAAACATTATTGAATTTTAAATTAACTGGACACACTCATTTAATTAAAAAGATAAAATTTCTCAACTAACCATTGAGCATCTGTTGGTCAACTACGTTTACTTTGAAAAAAGCATCAATTGCAACGCGAAAATATTTGAATCTATGACTTACTATTCAGCATCTTCCATGTATTTACATTATATGGATACAAATGCTTGTGAAAAAACACATAGATTTACTTTTAAGTAATTTGAAGAGATTAAGGTTTAATATAAATAATATTGTATTTAATAGAGTATGAAAATTGAAAGAAAAAGAAAGTACACGTGTTGGAATCTCCGTGAACATATATTCCACCTTTGGTAGCCTTCTCCTTCCAAAAGCAGATTATTCTTGACTTATATTAAAACCAAGATGCAAATGATGGTTCTTTCTTTGTTTTTGACAAAAGATACAAAATAGTTTAGAATATCATATTAAAATAAGTTATCATCATTTGACTGGACCAAACTATTCTTACTCATTCGCTGTAATGCATGATGGTATATTAAATATTCAAAAAGAAAATAGGTGAATCCTATTCTTAAAATAAATAACCATTATTACACTTGTTGTTTGATGAGTGAGAGAAAAAGAATCTAAATTATGAAAAGTACATTAAGAGTGTGAGAGAGAGAATTTTGAATTTTTACATTTAAAACTGTTTTTTTTCTATTTTTCTTTGATTAAACAAAAAAAATCATATTTTTCTTTAATTAAAAAAATATCATATTTAAATAAGCAATTCTCATTTAATTGAAAAAATTAGGGAAAAATGCACCTGAATATTTACATTTTATACCTTTTTGGAGCACCTCTTAGTCGTAAATAGTAGAAAAGTTTACATTTTATATTTGTTGCAAAGTTATTTCTTTTATATTTGACGAAGTTTCGTTCTTTATATTTATCAATTACAATAAACATTTCATCTTTGTAGGTCAAAACTTAAATTGCCTATTAAACTGCATATGTACTAAATACGGCAATTTTTCTTAAAGAAATAAAGTAAAAGTGTTGGTCCAATGCACGAGTGATTATATATTGGTAAAACTATTGTAATGTTTAAATTAGTAAATGAACGAATACTTTTGAAAACAAAAAAGTTAATGAACGAATAGAATAATAACAGTATTCAAAAAATAGTTTTCTATTATTAAAAAAAATATAGTTTACTTGGTCATAAGGGTGGAGAGAGAGTTAATGGATGAAGGCAGATCAACAAATTTTTTTAAATTAATATATAAAGTTATTTTATGATTATCACTAAAATGTGAAAATTGTATTAAAACTAAAAATTAGTTGAAAGGTGAAAATCAAATAAAAAAATGAAAAATTAGATTAATTCTTTTTTACAAAGCGTTCGGTCTCGATTATCTGAAGATGGATCATATACTCAAAGATAAATATCAAATATTCAAAAGTGACCTAAAATTTACGAGTTCAACAATTGATATAAATTCGTCCTTATTTAGTTTAAATTTTATAAAAAAATAAAAAAAATTAGATAGTAATTATTATCTTTGTAATATTTATTTTTTGTTATTATCTTTGTAACCATAATATTTTCATGTTGTGAGGAATAAAAAAATAAAAACAATTTGTAATCGATTTGTCACTACAATATTTTATAGTTTAGACCACACTAAATTAGACAACGATTATACAAATGTGGCTTAAACATATAATAAACATTTTTATAAATGTTGTATAAATATTATGAAAAATCATATGATTATATAACTATTGCTTTAAACTATGTGTGCAAAACTAGTAAAAATGTGGTCTAAAAATATGGGTGAGGTCTAAAATCAACCTAAAAATTTGTTGTCTATTGTGAAGATTTTAAGCAACGGTTTTAAAAGTATTGTCGTACTAAAAATTGTTGTTTATTACCTATAGTTACACTCACCTATACCACACCTAAAAAGTTGTGGTCTAAACATCTTTACACCACGATTTTTATAATTTATATCATAATTTTATGTCGTTGTCTAAAGTAATTTTTGTTGTAGTGGGTCTATAAATAAAATACTAATTTTCACCGTTAATGGACAAAATTATTTTGACCTAAGTGTTTTTTTATTTTAAGTCAAGAAAGTTCTCTACATATTTTTTTTTTCGGTTTAAGTTTAAGGCCTACAACTTCTTACCAGAACAAATTGGTGCCCACCGTGGGCCGAAAATGAGATTCTAAAGACGAATCCTCATTCCCCTTAGACTTTAAATGGGGGGTTTATGTTCTGGTATGTCAAATAGTCTACATCGCTTAGGAGTCGAAACCAAATGCAGTTTAAATACTTATTCCTCTTTCCACCCTTCGTCGCCTTTTAAGGATAAAACCGTGACGGGACTCTAGGCTCCAAAGCGAACAATACCTCGGAAACGCAGTGATTAATCCTAATGATAATATCAGGCTTATGGTCAGAAATATGCTTTATATAATATAATTTTGACACTTACATAAGTAATGATTATTTTATCTCTCTCTCTTTTAAGGGAGTGCTTTATATATATATATATATATATATTCATGAAGAAGTATTTCAATTTTTCTCATTAAGTGGTTTTAAACTCAAATGAATCTTTCTCCTTTTTTCATTATCATCTATCAAGTTGGGATGTTGACAAGTTGAAAATATGTTTCATGTAACATTAATGGTTCTTCTCTTTTTTACGTAACTTCTCTGATAATAAACAATACTTATCTCTTTGGGTTGCATAACTTCTTACTTCAAATAGTGATAAAAGCACATATTGTACTAAGTAGGTATATAGTTGGGTCAGAGTTGACATATGTTTATGTAAAAAAATATTGACAAATAATTCAATTTTAACTAGAATCTCAAAAGATGATTGAATGAAGCTTATGTAGCTTGTGTTTAGCATGGATCTTTTAACAACATATGTTGTGAGGACATTTCCTGCATCACAATATTAAACTTTATGAATATTCTTTAAGTTCATATCTACTTAAGGTCTTTAACTGTACTTATCGTTTAATCATCAATATTTCTTGTCAGATGAAGCACATGCACTAATGATTTATACAACATCTATCAAATGCAATTTATTCATTCTTTAAGCTTTGTTGTGTCAAGTATGAAAAAAAATTACACAAAGGGGTGTGTGGGAAGGGGGGATGTTTGAATTGTGTTTTAAAATTTTTCATAATTTTTCGCTTGTATCGTTTGTTCAAGCACAATTAGATGATATGTAGAGATATAAGATGATATATAAAAAAAATTCACAAGTTTGATTTTAGCTTTTTTTTCTTTCTTTCTTTTGTTAGTTAAACAATTATAACATGCAAAATAAAATATTAAAGAAAGAAAAAATACTCAATATTTGTGTATACTAGTTTGTCTGATCACACATACTATGTCCAATTCTTGATCAACCAATCAAGTTCCATTAAGTAGGTTAACATTTCATAGTACAAGTAAGTATTCTTTTCACCAAGCCACTTTTCACTCCTGGTTAGAGTATTCTTTTAGCTTAAAGTCATTCCTTCATTCAAGTATTCTTTCTATAAGTTACTTCTAGCTTGATTAAGTATCTCTTTGCTATTTTGTTGGGATGAATACAAACAATGTTCTTACAAATCCTGTTAGTGCAAGGAGAAAATTCAATAGAGTTTTGACACTTGTAAGTAATGACTATTCTTCGTATTCTTCTTTAAGGAGTGTTTTTGTTTATATAGGCTCATGAAGAAGTAACCTTTATTTCCGTTGAGAAACTTTAGACTGAAATGAATGTCTTCTTCTTCTTCTTTCCACTTTTTCTTGTTGAGTTCGGACATTGAAAAACATTTAATGTTCTCCATGAAACACTAATTGCTCTCTTCTTTACATAACTTCTCTAATAGTTGACAATATTTATCTTTTTATGTTGCATAGCTTTTTACATCAAAGAGTGATAAAAAATGCACACTATTTAAGACAGATAACTTGGCCAGAGTTCACATATGTTTGTGCTAGATAAAGTTGGTTGACATTTCATCTTTAGCTTGAATCCCAAGAAATATTTGAATGAAGCTTGAATTTGGTGTGAATCTCTTGATGACAGATGGTAAAGACATTCTTTGCATCATAGACTTAAGCTTTACAAGTATTGTTTGAATTCATGTCAGCTTAAAGCCTTGGATTGTACTTATCATATGATTGATCAACATTTTCTTATCAGACAAACCCAAGAGAAGGTGTCTAAACCTTTGCAAGAAAGTCAGTACTGCCTTTTTTTTATTTAAGAAAAAATAACTTGTAATCCTATATTCAAATACTAACACATGGTATGTGAATTATTTTGTAATGAAGAAAGATCGAGTGATGATTTAATGTAGGAATAGGAATTGGAAATTGAAATTAATCTTTATATTGTCAAGAAACCAACATAAAAGGAACATGAAGTTCTCTTATACCATTTATTTACTATTCCTATGATCATAAGATTGACTGTACAAAGCTTTAGACATAGGTGTAAGATTGAAATCCTGGAATAATACCTCATTGCCATGAGTAAGATGTGTTATTGAAACGTTAACCAAAATAAGATTAAAGTCTTAGGCTCAACGATTCAAACTATCACGAATGGTACTGGTGAACTTTGCTCGATTTGGAAAAATTTCATGATCCTTAAAATGCGAGATCACGACTTAGAGGTCATTGCCCAAGGTTTGGACAATCTTGTCATGGTATTCTTTCCCATCCAAACTGGAACGATTAAGCATGTAAGGTGTTATATGAATCTTTTGGCGGTCTTTGGTGACAAAGATGAAAGAGAAAGTAAAAACCCTCGCCAAGAATCAAAGAAATATGCTTTTTGAATTATCAAAATCAGCACACAACATCCATTGTCGATAGAGTAGTGGAGTATCCTCTAATGTGATCAAACACAATGGCTTGCTTCCCAACGTCAATAGTGTAGACTGAAGAAGAAACGTTTAAGTCTTACAACACTACAAATAATCATGTAAATTGTGACAATTGTTTTTATATATTATGACGATTTGAACCATCACAATTTATGATAGTAGCAATTTCATGGACCACTATTAATTTTGTCAATACAAAGTATAATATGACGGTTTGAAATAAACCACCACAACAACCGTCATTTTATATGTATACGTCATTTTATACGGTGTATACGTATAAAATAACGTTTTTATAAGTGTAAGTTACCATAGTTAAAACTATTCTCTATAAACAATTTCAAAATAACTAGTGACACTTTGAAATACTATTATTCTCATTGTATTTTGACATTTTCAACTATGGTAATTTAAATATTATATTATTTATAGTTATTCACCCGTATTTATAATTTTTGTAATATAGGAAAATTTACTTTTTATAATAATAAATAAATAAAAATATGAATTTATAAAGTGATAAAAAAAATCAATGCGACAATAATGTAACTGTTATAAAGCATGTATAATATTTAATCTATAATAAGTTTTAAAGTAACCTTATTTATGATCTCTTAATAGATCTCCTTAATTACACTTTTAACATTTAAGGAGTTTTACATCAACAAAAAAGAATATAAACAATATAATTTATAAGAATTAGCATGTTACCATCATTTTTACAATTAAATATAGTTTTAAAATTTTTATTTGGTACATATTATCTAATAATAAATTTTAGTTATAATATTCTTAATTCATGTTAATAATAACAAAACAATAAATTATTATTTAATTAGGTTCCTTAAATAGTTTCTGTCTCAAAATAATATGAACTAGAAGAATATTAAATTTTTATCACAACATTTTAAATTCAAATTATTATTATTATTATTATTATTATTATTATTATTAGTTTGAGATAAAAAAAATCATTTATTTGAACACTTGTTCTATTTTATTATTTTTCGTTTAAGTTTCTAAAATTGGAAGAGCTCTGTGTAGTATTTAATAAATAAATAAATAAAAATGACGAAGGAGGCAAAAAGTAGGATAAAAACATTTGATGAGTCTCATAAGATGTAGAAAAAAGAAGAGATTTTTATTTTCTTGAATGTTGTGTGTGGTTTATTTAGAAAAAAAAAAAAAGAATGTTGATGTAAAGTTAGGAAATAACAGAAGAATGAAAATAAAAGGCAATGGGTTTAGAGAGATGTTGGATTAAATACGCGAGGACCCGAAAGTGACTTTTAAAACCTTCGTCGTTGCTCTCGTCTAATTCTCTCTTTCTCTTATTTCTTATTTCCGCAGAATCTTGGCGTTCTGAAATTTGCCTTCACATCGAACCCACTTTCCTTATTTTCTCTTTACCATTCGGAATCTCACTCTCTTCCTTCCTCATCCTATTTATTTCTTTATTTCCTTTCCTTCACCCTCTCCTCCCTCACTGTTTCTTCATCTTTTTCTTCTCCTGCAAACAAAATCTGAATCTGAAGGGGCCACCAGAGAAAACACGATCCAATGGGTTCGGTTCCGCCAGAACTGAGCTTGGATTTAAGACCCTCCTTTGTCCCCAAAACCATCACAGATTTCCTCCGCCACCTCTCTTCCGCCACCGACAGGCTCGCCACTCTTCACGATTTCCTCGCTCGCTTGGAAGACGAGCTCCGCAAGATCCACGCCTTCAAGCGCGAGCTTCCTATCTCCATGCTTCTCTTAAACGACGGTTAGTTCACTTCCGTTTATGTCTTTTTCCTTTCGCTCTCTTCTTTCTCCTAATTCACACTCTTCTCTTTCTTTTCCTTTCTGCCACAGCAATTTCACTCCTCAAGACGGAATCGCAGAAATGCCGGCCGCGTGATTGTCCACCGGTCTTGGAGGAGTTTATCCCTTTGAAGAAAGAACGTGATCAGAATGAAGGAAATAACTATAATCATAATGACATGGATAACGAATGCAGAGATAAGAAGAATTGGTTGAGTTCGGTTCAGCTTTGGAATAACAGTACTACTAATAACAATGCATCTGATCGGAAACAACACCACCAACAACAACTTCATAAATTAGAAAATAAGGTAGAACGACTAAAACACACGAAAACCTCGATGCAGTTAGTTCTGTTGTATTGTTTGTACTTCTAGTGTTGTTGCTTTTCCCATCACAATTTGAGCGGAGATCACCTAATTAAACTTGGATATATTTATGAGGATGCTGAGATTTTTGACATAAAAATGGAAAGAAAGTAATACGTGGATGCACAGAGTTTTTTTTTTTTTTTTTTTTGTGTTTTTTTTTTTTTTTAAAAAAAAATGGAAAAAAAAAAAATATTTGATTAAAAAGTTTTTTTTTTTTTTTTTTGCTGATTATACTTGTTCAAGCAAACAGGGAGTAATGCTAAAGAGTGATTTTTTTGTTGGTGATGACAGAAAATTGAAGAGGGGCAATCTGTTGGTGAGGATCCTTTTCAGTCGTGCAGCAATAGAAATGGAGGAAGAAGGGCTTTTATGCCTTTCTCCAGGTACTCTTCTTCTTCATCTTCTGTGCCGGTGGCAACAGCGGGACTGGGTGCTGCAACCAAAGAAGAGAAGGAAGAGAGTGTTATGAATAGGCTTTCTCTTCAGACCCCTTCTGTGAAAGAGGGGTGTGGTTCAAGGGGATCCAGAAGCAGTTCCAACAGGGCTGTTTCTTCTTCTCCTCCTACGGTGCACCCCAGTTTGAGGGCATCATCGCTTCAGCAGACTGCCAGGAAACAGAGGAGATGCTGGTCCCCTGAATTGCACAGACGATTTGTTAATGCTTTGCAGAAACTAGGAGGTTCTCAAGGTAAGAAGTTGATTTTTTATTTGTTTGTTGTTTATTCAATCTTGGTATGAAATTGAATTTTGATCTATGTATATTTCACTTTCTTAATCTAGAAATGTCATGTTACTTTATGTTTCTGATACCGATTTTCATAATAAAAGACTCAATTTTTAATCAATTCAGATACAATAGGTCAGTAGAAAAGTCCAAGAATTGATGCTGGAATTTGTTGAAATTATAGATGTTGGTTGAAGTTAGGTAGTGTTTGTTCCGTTAGTTCACGTGTAAAGTTGTTACTTAAAGTTAGATGAGGAGACAGATGGCATAGGAGTTTACAAATGTCGTATTATCTGTCAATCAGCAGGTTCATTAGGCCAAAACTAAAATATTGATCTCAGAAAACACGGATTTGAAAGGGCATGTTATACTGAACGTTGCTTGGTTCATTTGTTCTGTCAATTGCAGCAGCAACACCAAAGCAAATTAGAGAGCTGATGCAGGTTGATGGCCTGACGAACGATGAAGTGAAAAGCCACTTACAAGTGAGTTTTTAGCAAAGATTTTTGATGTGTGATGGAGTTTGGATTGGGATTGATGATTGGTTATGTATGATTGCAGAAATACAGACTTCATACGCGGAGAGTTCCAGCAGGAAGTGGTAATCAGCCAGTTGTAGTTCTTGGAGGTTTGTGGATGTCTCAAGATCAGTACAACGACTCCTCAAAAGTTAGCAGTTCAGGGTCAGGTTCTCCTCAAAGTCCCCTTCATTTGACTGCAGGGTCTCGAGGAGGAACGTCCCCAACGGAAGGTGACAGCATGGAAGATGATGAAGATGCAAGATCCGAGAGTTATAGTTGGAAAAGTCATATGCACAAACCTGGAAAAGTTGATGTATAGGATACTACTCTCCACCATGAATTTTGCAGATAAAAGTATACATGGGAGGAGTTTTACGACTACATAAGAATAATACATGATACATATAAAAGAGGGTAAACGAAAAGAGGCTGTTGGAGTTTCTGAAGGTTTAGCTTGCCTTCTATACTGCGTGAGTTTTTCATATGAGACTCCCAATTAAAATATCCTTTCCCTTCACTTTCAGAAGCTGGGCATTTTTTCCATACATTAAAATTCTTTCATTTCTTTCTTTTGTCACGAGAACTCTCTGACGCACCGCAAGAAATTAATCAGTCCAATATTTAGATGGGTCTCTGCAAGTTTGTTGGCTGGAACATTGGCTTCTCAACTCACTCGAATGTTTCTTTCTCATACTTTTATTTGCACAAATATTTCACTTCACAAATTCAGAGATATACTTTTAACAATCATTCCTTTTCTCCTCGTACATTCTTTTCTCTCGCATCAGCTAGTTCTGTGCAGAAAACTGGACCATAATTGTCTCTGCCATTTCAATATTGTGCTCTGGCTGTCACTGCACTGTGTCAAATCAGTACAGCCCCTTCTAAAAGCAAATTTTATTTCTCGCTGTCTTTCTTGGGTTTGAGAAACTGCGGCTGAAAGATATGTTTTTTTTTTTTTCCAATAATCTTTTATGTAAAAAATATTATAACAGTAAAAAAATTTATAATTCCAAATAACGATTTCGAAATTAACTTTATTTAAACTATAAAATCCATTTACTTTACAAAATGCAATTTTTTATTTTTCTTAAAATGAATTTTAAAGCTTTTGAAAAAGAACTTCAGTACAAAGGTAGAATTGCATGAACTGATTTTGATGACAGAAAATATGATTATTTCTTAAAATAAATAAGCAGCCGCACCCTGTATAAGAATTACATATTTTTGGTATAAAATATGAACGCGAAAGAAAAATAATCAAGACCCTCGTATTATTGAAAGAAAAAAATTGAACGATGCAAACTAATTATGAAAAATACATGAAAGTAATTTGATTTGAAAATAACTTCATTTAATCTTCACTCATACTTATTACATTGTTTACTCGTTAAAGAAAATATTTTCTTAAAGATTTTTATGAAAAATAATTCATACTGAATAATATAAAATTTTTGGAAAAGATAAGTAAGTAGTAGTTACTCTTTAACTGTACCGAATCACCGAATTGTAAAATAAAATTACTTTTCGAGCAACGATATTTAACTACTTTTAAATTTGAAAATAAAAAGTATTAACGTTTGATTCCAATTCTTAAATATAAATAAAACACTCCTCTTGAGGTGCAAATATTATGTTTATCCTCATTTGATGGTTTTTTGATTTATGTTATGGTTGTTTCTCATGACTTTATTTTCGTCAAACATATTAAAGTATTCTAATTCGGCAGGCAATAAATAACTTTTTCCTATGGTCAAAATATGAAGGTTTTTTCTCAAATATAATTTCTTCCACTCAAATAAATCTTGGAATCAAACTTAACATATAACATTGGAAAATGTCAAATAATTCAACCCAAACCAGCAAACGTTAATGTGAATTATCTAGTTAATGATAAAGTAACAAAAAAATAATAAAACTAAATCTATGTAAAGTATTAAAAATTATAAGAACTTAGCATATTCTGAGGTGAATTCGTATAAAAAACCTTGAAGATACGACTGCCTTTGATGCATGCATAAAAAAAAAAGGTTTTTCTTTCACAATGCATGGATAAGTTGTTATTATTATTTTTTTAATTTTGTTTAATGTTTTAATTAATTTTTCTTTTCCGTTGTCGATTTATCTTAACAGAGACTAATTTTGGTCATAACATGATGATTATGATGATTGATTATTCGACTAGTTTTCACGTTCCTATCTAATCAAATTTGTTTCATGTTTTAGTTTTAGCATATCAAACCTACCCAATGTACCAAAAAGAAAAAAAATCAAAGCAACACGTGTCAAACTCTAAGAACTGTTTCCTAATTTGTTGTGTTCCTTCTTCATTCATTATTGGATTAGCTATGATAAATATTGAGCCGTTCAATTTGCATCTCCCTAAGTCATCTTATCTTGTAAAATTATTTCATGTCATTATCTCCGAAGATACTATATCCAACCTCATTAATGATGGGTTGTTCTTATATTTAATTTAATAACAACTTTAATAATTTAAAACAGGTTCATAAATAGTGTCTCCAAATTCTTCCTAATAATAATAATAATAATTAATATTTCTCATTGATAAAAACTGTTGGTTAAAGAAGTACATTAAGTTTTAAATTGCGTTTGATTGCAATCAGTATTTTAATTAGTCAAAGGCTTGAACTTGAAACCTCATTTTGTCCTTTTACCTAACCCTAGTATCCCACATGGGAGAAAATAAAAACGTCAGCTATTAATGTTTATCAATTATGAAGGATATAGGTTCATGCATGCCAAAAGAGTCACTTTCAGAAACAAAATTATAGTGGAGAATCTCGCTAACAAAATAATGAAGGAGCCCACAGTGATATTCATTCATAATTATGGTGTGCATTGGGTGTTTGGTGAAATGCGTGAGTGAAAATGATAGAATCCCCTTCGTTATCTTTACACCTTCTAAACCAGGTTCAGCTTATCCAACCAACTACACCATAATTTTAAATATATCTGCTTCATTTCAAAACACATTTTTATCACATCGATATGAATCACACAACATCATTACCTTGTCCTTTTGTTTCCTTTTTTCCTTGTATCAACAAAAATATCTACCTCAATCAAAATTTTGATTCTCAAAAAAAGAAAAAATATCTATTCATTTTTTCCTCTATATCTCTCTATTCACATATAAAGGTTTAGAAGTTATGCAATATGATGGTCTCACTGGTGCTGATAGTTAATGACATTGTTATTTTATCCCAAATGACCGTAATACTTTTTTTATATCTCACTATTTAAGAGACCAATATTTCTCTATGTATAATAATTTTGTATTTGATTTTTTTTTATGATTGTACACATTTTAATATACCCATTTTATGTCACTTCTGCTTTTTTATGTCATAAAGTATAATTCAATGATAGTACAATAATTATTTGTTTGAACTTTTATGCATTTTGTGATTATATATATTTTGCATTTTTAAAAACCTAACTTGCATTGTGTTACATCTCAGTTTTTATTTTATTTTACAATACTGATTCCAAATATTTCATCTGTAAAACATGTGATGATATAAAAAATCATCAACTTTTACCCAAAAGTTATTTTAGTTTCCCATTATTTCCAACCAAAGTTTACTATTATATATCCCATATGCCTTACACCCGTTCACGTGAAAAGTTTCAATTTCTCTCTCCAAAACTAAAATTTAAAGTCATCTAATTAGATTTCAGAAAATCTTAACAATATTCTCTTGTAGACAAAGTGAAAAAAAAGATGCATATGATGACTAGGGTTAGTTTATTGCATTAATATGAAGAATGGCCAATCACATGGAAGATAATATGCAAGAATATATCTGGTGTGGTGTGGTGTGGTGTGGTCCTACAAGAGAAAAAAGGCTTGTTGAGAAAGATTCTGTGTATGAAAGAAGGAAATGGCAGGAAGAGTCCACACGGCCAGATGCGTTTGGCGAAAAGGCCAACCACCACCCACCAATACACAATAAATTTTATATATTCATTTTTTGACCTAATTTGCTTCTCTTGTTTCTGTCCCTCTCTGCAATTTCCTCAGAATCTTCTGAATGTGATGGAACATGAACAGGAGACAAATTTCTTCATAAGCCTCCTTTTGTGTAATCATTTTTTAATCTCAAATCCATTGCTCTCACTCTGGGACTTCTTTTTAAAATCTTGTTCAGATTTTATTCCTTCTAACTACAGGTTTTTATTCAATATTTTAAAATCTTCCTGACTGAATTATTAAACTTGTGCAATTTATTTTATTAAATGTTAAATCAAATTTTTGGCTTAATTTAATTTCATCTTTTGCCCTCCGATTTCAAAAAATGTAGTGGATCCGAGGTTTTTCTTGTGCATTTCAACTTTAAACTCACACAATTTCTTGAATTGTTGTCTAAGGTTATCGTCAATTGATAATTTAACAATACTTAGAATTACCTTAGCATTCTAATGTTGATATGCAGTACTAATATTGTTGTTGACATGACACTTGCACCTTTTGTTTTTAAAAGATTATTACGACTTTTCACTTTTTAAGTTTTGTTGATGTTAAAATCTTAGAAGAAATCATCATCATTATCTTTTTTTTTCTATTATGAGATATAAAATTATGCATGCACATGTATTACAATATTATTCTATCTTCTAATATATTTTTAGAATTTTAAAATATCTCACTCATCTATTAAAACACTTATTCACGTGTAAAATAATATGATCATACATATCAAACAAAAAATAGAGTAAGTTAATATTCAAAAATAAAAACATGCAAATAATATTATGTAAATACATATAATCACATCATTTCCATGCATACAGTAACATAAAAGTAATCATTCGTTACTAAATTTTCATTTGATTTAAAAATAATGCACATAATAAAAAATGAGTGGTGACATATTTGTAAATAAATGAACAATATTTACATCTTATCCATAACAATTAAACTTAAAAGGATGTTTTTATTTCTAATCCTTGTAGATCCAATGTAAATTTACATCAAAGAAGGAGAACCCCGACGTATTACGCTGATCCTATAAGTGTTCCATGATTGTCATGTGCTAATGCGACAACTTTTGCTAATAGCTTTTTGTGTCATCTTACCTACTCCTATTAGAGATCTTATGTAATGTTTGAGTTTGTTCTTCAATGACATATGAAAGAAAGTTATTGACCCTTCAATAATAGAAGATTTGAAAAAGAGGCAATCACAAATTGTGTCAATTGAAAATTTATTTTCTCCGTCATTTTTTGATACAATGGTGCATTTGATAGCCCATTTAATAAGGGAAATTCAATTATTTGGTCCGATTTATTTGAGATGGATGTACCCAATTGAGAGATACATGAAGATCCGAAAAGAATGTGAATAATTAATATTATTGATGGAGGAGCTCCTTCCGAGCTATATTAGTCAAGCCAAGATGGAGGCCTCCAAGGGAGATGGTGGTGCACAAGCTATGGAAAAGGGTGGTGGCCAGAGCTGGACAAAATGAACTGAACTATTAAAAACTACAATGAACTAAAAAATAGTTCGTCTGAGATTGAACTGAAAAGCACTTCAGACAAACTGAACTGAACTACTTTTTTTTTCTAAAATTGAACTGAACTGAACTGCATTGAACTATAATATGAACTAAACTGAACTGCTATAAACTGAATTTTCGAACTTCACTATTTTTGAACAAAACTGCACTACTTTTGAACTGAACAACACTAATTTTAAACTGAACTACACTAATTTTGAACCGAACTACACTATTTTTAACCTAATTGCACTAATTTTGAACCGAACTAACAATTTTTGAATCGAACTGTACTATTTTTTAACCAAATTGTACTAATTTTGAATCAACTACACTATTGTTGAACCAAATTGTATTATTTTTTAACTGAATTGCAATGATTTTGAACCGAACTACAAGATCCTCAACCCCTTGATATTGATCATAACTTTTAAAGATGACAATAATTTTGATTTCAAACCACTTACCATGCTAGATTCAAATATATAATCAATGAAGTAATTAACAAAATCCAACTTACTCATAGGGTCGATCACAACAACAATCAATAATCACATATTAATTCCATTAGGATTTCCCCAATATTTGTCACACTTACCCTTCATCTTCATTGCCATCAATCTTATGCTCACATCACTACTTTAAGAATATTGTCGAATCCTTTTACCAATTCCAAACACCTCCTTCATATACATATGACTAGTGACATAAGAAGAACAAAAAAGGCACATGGTAGAGTCATAAAACATCTTTAAGAATGGAAGAACATACCTTGCATATTCCCAATCCTCTTTTAATGGAACACCACAATTACTTTTGGCCATTTCAGCACCAAATTTCTTATCTTGCATATCTAGCAAGACAAATGCATCTTTGTAAGCTTGCCTCTAACATTAAATAAGTTGAATTCCATCTGGTTTCAACAATAAGGCAAACAAGACCTTTATAAGAAATTCCCTCTTGTTCAACACACACCTTTAATGTAGCAAATCTAGTTGGAGAAGATTTCACATATTTAACTACACTCTGAATTTTTGAAATTGAATCTATTATCTCTTTTAAACCATCCTTTGCAATCAAACTTAATATATGTGCACAACAACGCATATGGACATACTAAGACAAGACAATTCCATGATAACATCCTTCTTTTGAGGTATTGGACCCCAACATCATTTGCTATAGCATTATCCACAGTGACATTAAGGAATCACTTCAACTCCCAGTTATTCAAACAAGCGTCAACATGTTTAGCAATGAGCTCCCTTGAATGACCTGTTATTTGAGAAAAATTCAAAAATTTCTTTTAAAGCTTCAAATCATCATCAATAAAGTGAGTTGTTAAACTCATGTAGTTTAAGTTTTTGATTGAAGTCCATGTGTTTGTAGTTAAGCAAACCCTCCCACACTACATTGATAGAAAAATTTTCAACTTTGTTTTTTCCTCTTCACAGAGTTGCCACATTTCACGCCTTAATTTAGTGCAGGATGGGACCTCAAATCCTGGCTACAAGGACCAAACAAAGTCACGGAAGTCCTCATCTTTCACAAATCAAAAAGGAAGCTCGGACTTCATAAACATCTTCACCAACTTTATTCGGGATGCAATTTTATCAAATTTAGAAATAGTTGATGAATGGCCAACATTAACCCTTTCTATAGTTGATGATGAGAGTTTTTGCCTTTTGAATGCTTCTCTATTAGGATTTGCTTTGCATCTCATCAAATGATTCCTCAACGCACATGTTCCATCCAAATATTTAATCAAATCACCACAGTAATTGCATTTAGCCTTCTTTTTAGAAACAGACTTTTGTTTAGTAAAATGTTCCCACACATCTGATCGACCTTTAGTATGCTCAGTTGATGATGTAACAATACAAAGAGGTAAAGGATTAATTCCAGAAGTAGCTGGTGTGAGAGTTTCAACGGTTTTTGATAATGTAAAATCCATCTAATCCATGTGATAATAACTGAGTGTTTGGGAACTGTGTGATAGATGTAGAGATCTACCAGAGAAGACAACTAAAAAGGTCACTAACAAAACAACAAAAAAGGATTAAGTGAACTACTCAATCTGAAATTAACTCGAGCGGGAATACTATAATGGACTATAGAAGCATTTCTTTCCAACTATATGCTCCAAATAACCGCAAATAGAGAATAAAGCAAAAGCCTTTTTAGCATCTATATCAGAATTAACAAAGAAATACTAGAGATACTTGGGGAAACCCATTTTTTACTTACAGATAATGAAGATCAAGGTGCCAAAGAAAAACAACTTCTCATTTACTCCATTCGAAATAAAAATCATGAAAAACAAAAAGAAAATTGCCCAAATCATAAAAGCGAGAAAGAGCTAGCAATTTTTCAATGTTACAAATTAATACAAAACTAAGGAAACAAGATATTTAAGAATAGGAGAAGTCAAGTACCAAACAAAAAATGTCAACTTGCATTTGACAAAGTAAAGTTCTAAGCAAGGAGAAACTTGTGTTTTCAACTGTGATTGATGTTTATAGGTAAGCATCAATTAACATGGGTCATATTTTGAGACAAAGATATTAGGTTTATTCTTTCAAACTTGTGTTTTCAACTGTGATAATTACATGAGCAGAATAAGTGAATCAAAATGCTTGATGGTAAAGTGTGTTACTAATAGTCAAAAGTTATCTATTCTAGGACCAATAACACTAGGGGTGTACATAATAGGCCAGTGTGAAATAGACATACAAGACATTTATACACTGCAAAACTCAGTAAATAGCATATATAGAAGTAAATCCAATTAGAAGAAACATCACTAGAATAAGTAATCACAGTCCAGAGAACTTGATTTCCATAAAGAAGAATTGTTTTTCAATAACCATAGGCATATGTCAATCCTAGAGAGATAGATGTTTCTCATACTAAAGATATGAGTACAACAAAATTACTTACAAGTACATACGAAAAAAGTAGACATCCACCATTAATGATTAAAAGCTATAGTATTGAGAAACTATAAACACCCAATCACCATCACCACTCTAAGTTACAAAACAAATCACTTTGAAATTAGCCAATTATAAGGGTGATAGGGAAAATGTAGATACTAACTTGTTTCAGCAAATCTACCTCTGATTAATATGGTGACCAATGCAACAATAATGATAATTAGACATAAAATGTTCATTGCCATTTAATACTTTCAATGCTCTGGTGGATGTATTAAATTCATAATTCACCTGAAATTGACAAAGATAAGTTAGTGGAGTATGTTGAAACTAATAGAAGCTTGTACCATAGAAAATTTATCAAGAGGTGGATAAAATAAACAATCCATCATGTTAATTTCTAAATCAAAGCTAGCTTGAAAAGTAGGTTAGCTTGAAATTTATCAGGAAATTTTGGGCTTTTCAAGATCAGAGCTAGCTTGAAAAGCAGGTTAGCTTTCTAAATTCAGTAGTTTGTAGTCACCATTGACATTGACGTTATGCATGGGTGTTAGGAAATGCTAGATCCCTTCCTCATATGCTTTTGCATAAATTTTATTAAGCCATCACAGTTTGGCCCAACACACTTAGGTCCATGAATTAAAAGTCAACTTTAGTATTAAAATAAGATTACAAGATGTTTGTAAGGAACTTTCAATTTCCTCAATGTATAATCATCCTCTCACCATCCTTGGGTCTGAACATCTTATGAATGCTAGTTACTTTCTTTAGAAATAACATGCCAAATTTAGAGGAATATACATCTTCTTAATTCTCCATGTCAAGTGGTAGACCAATAATTACTTGTCATTCGCCATAAATGGCAGGAATGCTGAAACTAATCAAACAAGCTAAAAATTTAGTGGTATATGATGATGGGGGCTTCATCACTAAACCTCAGATTATTGAAATCAATTCTAAGATGAAGTAAGTAGTGAAGTAAAGAAGTATCAATTAATGGGTCTTTGTTGTCTGAACGAAAAAACCCTAAAATGTAAATGTTCTTTGGAAAGCAAAAAACAAAGTCAAAATTTCCTAAAATGTAAACATAAGAATTGGTGCTCAAAGCAAAAAAGCAAACACTCTCACAAGAAGAAGTTAGATCGAGAAACCTAGAATCTTACGACATTGATGCAACAAAGAGCAGCAACGACAATGCAGTGGACAATGCGAGACAGTGGACCAATTGTGATTTGGGCAGTTTCTATTATTGGACAACAGTTTCAATTATTAGGCAATTAGTCGAACTTAATTTATAGGGGTTCAATTTTTTAAAACTGAACCATATAATAGTTCAGTTAAGATTTTATTATGTGTGATTCAGTTATTTTAGTTTAATTTTCTACAATTAATCCAATTCAATTAACTATGCCTAGCCTTAGTGGTGGGTTTCTCAATTTTATGATGTTTGGGGTGGTGAGATGGTAGCTCCTCCTCCAAGCTATATGACTCAAGCAAGGGAAGAGGTTATGGTGGTGTTTAGTGTATTCTTAAGAGATGTTGGGCCAACTCAAGAGGAGAGTGGCTAGAGGAGACCAGATGGGGTCCTCTAGCTTTTTGGTGACCTAAATGAGTAGTATGACACAATTTTGACAGCATAACATTACTCAATACATAGGTGAAAATACATGGGAGGAGACTTTTATTTATTGAGTAAGGTGTCTCCAAAGTAGACCAAATACCCTAAAAATGTTACCTTGCACCAAATCCTAAAAATCTCATTTTGGTGAAGGGAAGCATGACATGTGGCACTCTAACTTTTAGCAAAACTCTCCACTCCTAGAGTGCCATGTGGAAAGCCACTTTAGCAAAAGTTCACCACTAGGAAAGTGACACATGGCCACTACGTACCTTTGTAAGAAAATTCTCCACTAAGAACTTGCCATGTGGCCACCATGTTTCCCTACCAAGCTAGGGTTACAAAATTAATCACCTAAGATTAGCTTAAGCTAGGTGTAAACATTGCCCAATAACTTAAGCAAGATTATTCAAAAATCCTATACTACTTAGCCCATAATACCAGACATAAAATAAATCCTACACTACATGACCTTTAATACAAGGTCTAAATATTCCTAATCTACTAGAGATACTCTAAAATGGCCTTATAGATAGAGCTTTGCTTCACCTTGTATAAATGACTCCAACTCTTCTTGAAAGTGTTTGGCCATGGCTACGGGGTATGCCCTTAATTGTCCACAAGCTTCAATTGTAGAGAGGTACATTATAGAAGAAACAATTGAACTATGCTCAGGTTATATGTTAAGATGTGAACCAATAGGGGTTTCTAAGAGTCGACTTGAAGGGAGTTGTGAAGGTAAGTGTACTTGAATAGTGAAGATTAAAAATGTAAGTAAAAAAGAAGTTGAACAAGCACATTTGTATATCTTGAATGACATTGATTAAGTTATTCCTTACATGTCACAACACATTGATGAAATTGAGTCTGTACACCCACGTATGAATGAAAAATAGGCATTTAATGAACATAACAACTTTCTTACCTTGGTTTAAGAAAAAAAGTTTACTCTCAACCTAACATTGCTAAAACTCTAGTGAGACTCGCTCGTGGGTCTAACAACGATGTGATCATATACGATGAGTATTACATATTCAACTTCTCTTTCTATTCAAAGTTAGAATATTACAAAATTAGAGTTCAAAACAATAGTGTCACCATTCAAGTTGAGGATATGTATTTTGCTAATTCAAAAGACAAAATCCAATTATAGTATTTGTAAGTTACATCGAAATCATATAAGACATATGTGTTCTTTTTAATTAAATTAAATATTCAAAATTTTATATACTTTTAAAATTATTTAAAAATTTATTATATAAATTAATTTTTCCATATTTTAAAATAATTATTTAGTTGATCATGTAACATTTTGAAGAGTATTACACTTACATAGTATACAGTGGCAAGTATAAGACCCAAAGTCAATGGGAGCAAGTAGAAATTATTTGGATCTCAATCCAGTAACTTTTTAAAGTAAAAGTAAAGAATTAGGGGGGAGGGGGGATTAAGGGGGGTGTTGGTGAAAGCACGTTAAACTCACAAGAGGGAAGATGATTCATTTTATTCAATAATTATCTGTTTTAAATATAGATCTTGTAACAACAACACACTAATTGTAATAGAAATAAAATAACAAATTCCTAAACAATAGCCATTAACATTACTATAAATAAAAACTGTTAAACAAATTCCTGATGCAAACTAATGCACACTGATGCACACGTTCAACACTCCTCACTGCACCAGTGATTGATAAGTCCAAACTTCTTTCTTATTGACTCAAACTTGTTTCTTGGAAGTGCTTTGGTGAATATATCTGACAATTGATCTTCAATGTTGCAGAACTTCAAGCACACTACACCATCTCTATGTACATCTCTAATGAAAAATAACTTGATACTAAAATGTTTTGTTTTTCCATGAAAGATAGGATTTATTTAGAAGGCAATGTGCCTAGTTGTCCACCATTACTTTGTAGTCATCTCTTGCTCCAAGTGCAAATCGATTAATATTTTTCTAAGCCATAAGGCTTGATTTACAATTATTGTGGCTACTATGAATTAGTTTCAGTGGTTGATTATGCCACAATTTCTTGCTTTTTTGAAGTCTAAAAGATTATTTTTGATCCAAAACTAAAACAATAGTCCGAGCTCTTTATGTCATCTAAAAATCTTCCCCAATCACTATCATAGTAACCTTGCAACTTGAAATCTTGTGATTGATTTAACTTAATGCAATAACTTAAAGTCCTTTTGACATATCTCAACACTCTATTTGTTACTTTGAAACGAGATTCTTTGGGACAATTCAAAAATCTTGAAAGTGCACCTAGTGCATACAATATATCGGGTATTGTTGTTGTGAGATACATTAAGCAACCAATTAAGCTTTTGTAGAATGTTTCCTCCACTTGTTCTGAGATATCATCTTAGCATAACTTCTCCTTTTGACACATAGGAGTGTTCATACTTTTACAGTTTTTCATGCTAAATTTCTTCAGGATCTCCTTTGCATACTTCATTTGACTAATGAACATTTCACCATTCTTTTCTTTAACCTTTATACCAAGGAAAAATGACATTTCTCCTAAGTTTGTCATCTCAAAAATTTGTAGCATATCATTCTTAAACTACTGAATAAGTTCAGGTTTGCTGCTAATAACTAGGAGATCATCGACATACAAAGAAATCACAACAAAATTAGCTTGATTACCTTTGATTTAAATTGGATCCATTTAGACTTTTAATGAAGCCTAGTTTTGATAAGAATTCATCAATTCTACTATACTAGGCTCTTGGAGCCTATTTCAAACCATACAAAGCCTTGTTTAAAAGATAAACTTTGTCTTCATGTCCTTTCACCAAGAACTCTTCAGGTTTCTCAATAAAGATTTCTTCCTCTATAAATCCACTTAAAAAAGAATAACTTAACATCAAGTTGTTATATTTTCCATCCCTTTTATGTTACAATAGCTAGCAACATCTGGATAGTATCTTGTCTTTCAACTGGTGCAAACGTATCAAAGTAATCTACTTCAAAAATTTGAGCATACCTTTTCACGATTAACCTTGCTTTATACTTATTGATTGAACCATTTGCATTCAACCTTGTTTTAAATACCCATTTCACTCCTATTACTTGTTTTCAAGCCTTTCAACAAGCTCCCAAGTTTGATTTTTTCTCGATGATGGAAAACTCATCCTCTTACATTGCAGCCATCCATTTAGGATTCTGCTTCATAATAACTTACAAGTTTTAAAACTACTACATTGCATCTGTCACAAATATATGAAAGCAATCTAATGCCTCATATAGGTGCATCATCAACTAGGTCATATTAATTCAGTGAAAGGTCAATTATTGACATGTTGACATGTGAAGCCAAGGTGGTGTGTCTCATGAAGATTTGATGAAGCTTTTTGAACTACTTAGAAGCCATTACCATTGGAATCAAGCCTACATTGATGAAGATAAGGAGATTTGATGGTATTCATGTTGATCAAGTCTGGAACGTGTGCTCTCCACATGGATAAATCATTAAGAAAGAGTATTTGATGTTTGTAATTCACATTGTAGACCTTGTAACATTAATTTGATGTATTTGGTCTTTGTTGTGTTTTTTAATCTATTGAATGGTTTTTCAACAAGTTAAAATGTCTTTTTTAATCTGTTGAATGGTTTTTCAACAGGTTATAAGGTTGGCTGCAATAATCTTAAATTGTGACTTATTCAATGAGTTGATTTATTTTTTAATCGACTGATTTCACTTAAGTCAATTGAAATAAATCGATTGATTTGAAAATCAACCTGTTGAATTTCGTAATAGTTTGACTATAAGTGCTATGATTTTCAAAAGAGAGGTAACTTGATCATTTTTTAACGCGAAATTGTTCTAGAAACTTGGGAAATTTCTCTCTTTCGTGATCATTCAGACTGCAGCTGTTAAAGATTGATCTTCGATAAATTCTTGAAGCTTTTTGCTTGTGTTTGAAGCTTGGAGAAGGTGGTTTGTGGTAGGCAGGGTTGTGCTACCACTGAGGTTTGATCTTTCTCAAGCTTTGTGTGTGTGCCTGGTGGTTTTCCAGGTCTGCAAGAGGGTTCTTGTTGTGCTTGTGTGATTCTTGTGTATTTCAAGAGTCTTGTGTGTGGTTTTTGATTATTTTGAAAGTGTAAAGAGTGGAAACTTTGTAAATCTTTTGAAATAGGGCAAAGTTAGGCTCGGGTTGCCTTGACAAACTGGATGTAGCTTAGGTTTGTGTGAACCAGTATAAAAATCTTGTCGTCCAATCTTTTCTGTAACCCTTCTCTCTTTCATAATCATTTAAAGTTTAAAGAACTTGAGTTTAAATAATCTTTTTCATATTCTTGAGTGTTTTGATGGCATCTGTAGCATTGAGCATGTTTGCATAATCAATTAGAACCTGTCTTGATCATTCTTGTGCATTGTTCTTGGTTCAAATCTCGAATCTGCATATTTTCCTAGTATTTCAATCGACTGTTTTTCTGTTTCAATCGGTTGATTATACTAGTACAGAATCTGTCTAGTAAAATCAATTGATTAACTCTATTTTTGACCGATTGAAAGTATATTGTCTAGTGGCTTTTGCATCCTAACTTTGTGATTGAATTTATTCCATCAAAGATGGTTTTTAGCTTTTAAAGATAGCGTACATTTTTAACTAGCCAATTCAACCCCCTTGGCATTTCAACTATTTCAAAACTAACATGACATATTTTCAACATCATTCCAATTTCATTGCTCATTCTCCATGAAGTACACATCTCTACTTATAAGAATTGTGCTTGTAAAAGGTTAAAAAACTTTATAAGCTTTGGATACTAAATTGTATCCCACAAAAACCCCAGGTTTAGCTTGTTGTCTAACTTGTCTCTCTTAATCTGTGGCACATAAGTGAAACACGAGCATCTAAACACTTTAAAATTTTCAAATAGGGTTTATAGCCATACCAAACCTTAAATGGAGTCTCCATCAACTACTTTGGTGGAAAGTCTATTTAACAAAAATGCTACAATGTTTACACCCTTTGCCTAATATTCCTTTGGTAGTCCTTTCTAATGAAGCATACATCTCACCATTTCCATCATTGTCTGGTTTTTCCTTTCACTAACTCCATTTTGTTGAGGAGTGTAAGATGTTGTTAATTGATGCTCAATGCCTGCTTCCTCTTAAAACATGGTGAATTATCCTGAAGTGTACTCCTTTCCATTATTAGATCATAGAGCTTGAATCATGAAACCACTTTTCTTTTCAATCCATTGCTTGAATGACTATAATGCACTTTCCTTCAACAACAATCAAATCACTATTACCAATTCTAAATTTTGATACCTGTGATCTATCCAACTCTTTGGAAAGCATTTCATGATGAGTCATGTAGTTAGCACAACCACTATCCATTAACCAACATTCACTTTAGTTGTTGCTTGAGATACATGTTGCTACAAACAATTGTCCTCTTCTTGTTGATTTGCAACTTGAGCTTCATCCTTTGGTTGAATATTGCTTTTGAATATTTGAATATGATGTCCTAACTTGTTTCACTTTTGACACTTAACATCAGGTCTTCTCTAACATTTGAAAGTAGGATGACCCAATTTGCCAAAATGCTTACAAGGAGGAAATCCTTTGTTTTTTGTCTACGTTATTGTTGAAGGTGGCATTTTGGGTGTTGAAGTTCTTCTTCTTGTATTTCTTCCACTTGTTTTCTCTCTTTGGTTAAGTTGCAATTTAGCCTGCAATGCTCCTTCAACAAAATCCTCATCTCTTATCACTCTTCTTTGTTCTTGGGCTTGCAAAGCATTTATTAGTTCTGTCAAAGAAAATTTTGACAAATCCTTTGTATTCTCCAAGGAAATAATACCAACCTCAAAATTTTCAGGGACAGTCACCAATATTTTATGAACGATTCATGAGTTGGGAAATTAAGAGTCAAACAATCTAACTTTGTTAGCATTGCCGTGGAGTTTATTTTTCATACTCTTTAATCATTTTAGACTCCTCGATTTTCGACATCTCAAATTGTTGAATCAAATTTAGGGATTACATTCTCTTATATTTTATCATATCCTTCGTATTCATCCTTCAAGAAATTCTAGATTTTAAATGCTAAATCAATTTTCACAATTCTAATGAAAATGTATTTTGATACAGCAGCTAACAAAGAGACTTTTGCCTTTGACTTTCTTATTTTCTTCTCCTTGTGATTTTTCTTCCGCGCAATTATTATCATCCTGGGGCCGAGCTATTTTTCCGCACACCTCCCCTACAATATCGTCATCACAGTAGAGTTTAACCACCAAGTTCAGGATGGATTGGGTGTGGTTCCTCTACGTCTAGGACACTAGAATATCAAACCGTGAACAAAGAAAGGCAAGAGATAAAAGCAAACATATTGGCTATTCATTGTGAGGCCCTAATTCTGGACTAAAGGGGACATAAAAAGCATGTGCCCTTCCATCCCTTAGATAGATAAAGAGAAGGGGCATAATTTTAGGTCTTTTCATGTTGTCAAAGAGTTGTAGGAACAAGGTTAAAGTCTAATGGTATGTTGAATTGTCTAGTAAAGGAGGAACTTCGTAGTCCTCTTCAACAACTTCTTAAACATCATTTGATTCTAAATGTGCCTTCATTCTTGTTGTCTAAATATAATAATCATCCCCATTAAACACAAGGGGTGCTAGTGTTGTGTATGGTGTTTCAGAGTTGATGAATTGAAACAAGGTGTTTTGTCGTTTTTATGGTGGGTTACACTCAGGTTCACTCACAGGTCCTTCTAAACTAAAAGGCTCTTGATACCAATTTGTTGGTGAAAGCACATTAAATTAAGAAGAGGAAAGATTATTCATTTTATTTAATAATAATATGTTTTAAATACAAGTCTTGTAACAACCGCACATTAACAAATTTTAACAAAAATAAAATAACAAATTCTTAAACAATAGCCACTAACATGACTAGAACATAACTGAATAATTATTCCTCATGCACACATTCAACACATTCAACATGAAATATATATATATATATATATATATATATATATATATATATATATATATATATATATATATAAATGATTCAAATTCTAAACACATTAATTTTCTCTTTTTTTTTAAATAACTAAAGCTTCAAATTCTATATACATAACTAAAGCTTTAAATTAAAACATGTCATATAAATTATTCTTTTCTTACATAAGTTTATTATGCTATTATAGAATCTTCTCTACATTTATTTTTGTGTAGGAATATGATCATATATTAAATAAGATAAATATATTAAACAGTTTGTAAAAGAAACTTATATTTGATTTTAATAATTATTTTTATGTTGAACAATATAACAAATAAAATTGAAAATTTAAACAGACATTTTGATTATTCTAATAGAACTTGTTAGGATGACAATATTTTAGTATAATCAAATAGGGATAAATTTCAAAATTTGCATCCACTTTACCACTTTTATCCATGTATTTTAATCTCGTTCTCTCAAAAATTTGTTTGTTTATTACGGAAGTTTATGTTAGGCATTGTTATGATCTTTTAACATTTTAATTATGTTGATACTTTAGAGTCTATTTGTAATAAAAAATTATTAAAATTAAAATAAATAATAAAATAATACAAGACATGAAACCTATTTGTCTCCTTACATCATTTAACTCATTTATCTTTAAAAAATATTTTGCTTACATTATTTAACTAATCTATCTTAAAAAACCTTAGATATCATATAACGTAATGTTCAAGTGAAAAAAAAAAACATGAAACAAATAGAAATACAGATAACAATTATAGCGTGTTACTTATAACATTTATAATAAACAATGAATAATTTTTATTTTTTTTTATAAATAAATTCATTTTCTAGTTATTCACAGCAAAACAGATCACCACAAAAGTAAACCTGGAACGTAAAAAATAAAATATTTTATGATAACTAATGTCAATACCTCTACTATTATATTGATATTACACATTTATATACATATTTTCGGTGTTTAGTTTATTTTCTTTTCTTAATAATAATTGGATTACTTGTTTTAATTTGTATTTTTTAAGTTCTCTTACTTACTATTTCGGTCATTTTTTTTCCTTTTTTTTTAAACTTCATTTTTTTCTTAATTCTATTTACATTTGATTTTACACTCTCTTTAAAGTGGACATATAAATTGTTGGATTTGATTTCTTTTCCTTTTCTTACGATTCTTATAAGTTGAGACACATTTGTTGAAAATTTATAAAGAGAATTCAACGATTTTTTGGTTAGCTTATACATTTTTAATTCGGTTTCTAGACTTTATATTATCCAGATTAATCCCTTAATTTCTTTAGAGTTTACAAAATTAGAATTTAGATTCAAAGCCTATTTGAGACCTACTTATGCTTAAAACAATATAAAAAAAACAATTGTACAATTCTTAAAATTTTAGTTTTCCTCCTTTTCTATTTATTTTTCTCTTTTCATATTATTCTACTATTCTTTGTTTTAGTTATTTTCTAATGGAGCAATAAATATTGGATCACAAAACACCAATTGAGTTTTGTACTTTGCTGATTTGAATTTGTTTCTCTCTTCCTTAATTTCGATCTTGCTCTTTGTACTATAATTTTTGCCTTTATGAAATTAGAATTCAAATTAGGAATATTTTTATTTTAATTTAATAATTGAATACAAATTAGTTTAAATAATATTGAGATTAATTAAATCTTTTTAATTAATTGTTGAAACCTATATTATATATTTAGAGAAATAAATTTTGCAATGTTTAGTTGTTTGAATTGGTAGATAGATATGTTTTAACCTTCTATTTTTTTTTTCAACTTACATTTTGTGTTTTTGAATGTAAATATCCCAATTTTTATTTGTAGTAAAAACCTTAAATAATTAATATAATTTAATATGTGTTGTCGACTGACGAACAGTATAAATCACATATCCAACTCACTATGAAAAATGAATGGTAACCACTAATGTAAAAGAATTAAATAAACCGAAAAAAGAAGAAGAAATGTTATTTAGTAATAGGAGAAGTAACCCTTCATAAATTAAAAACTTGTATTTTGAACAGATATACAGTGTTTTTGTCTATTGTTTTCATTATTAATTTAATATGTAAAAAATATTTATAAATGCATGTCTGCTTATTTTCATTTATGATGTGGATTTAATATTTACAGTTTAATTATTATAGTTATATAGTTTGAGTTTTTATTGCATTTAAATTATTTTGTATAACCCACCATGATATTAAATTAAATTTAGGTGATTTGGATACATGGTCAGTTTCTATAAATACAAGATTGGGCTCAATGTTTAAAGAATGGATCCAATTACAAATTAAGATTGGGCCATTGCTTCCTGCAGTCCTAATTGTTATTTCATCACAACCCACCATGTTTGCAATCAATAGTCTTTCTTAAGACTGAATAAAAAGGGCCTCCTTTTGCACCCCAACAATTTTGACAAACATACTCCTAACCTTTGATGGGGGCTTCTCCCTACAGTAACAAAGAGTTCTACTGGACCGCCAAAAATTAATTGTGCAGTCCATTTTACCCTTCTGACTTATCTTTGTCTTAAGTAGGTAAAAGTAATTAAAATAGTTATTGCGTTAGGTGAACTGAGAGTTGAGAGTTGTATTTGATTCTTATGTTACACCCCTCCCCCTCGACAAGTCATTTTCATTGTTGTTTTCAGAACCTCTACAGTTTTCACTCTCAACTGTCAACTGTGTTTGCAGTTCTGCTGGTTGCATCAGGTTTTTGTTTCGTTTTTCACTTCTTTAAGTTTTATCTTCTTAAGGTATGTAAGTTATTGTTTGACGTCCATAATCCATCCTTTTGAAATACTATCGTATGCATGCATCTTATAGTTCAACTTTCATATATCAACGCATTTTATACGTTAAGCTTTGTATATACCGAATGTATTTTGTATATAGTGAATGCATGTTTTTGAATGGTTATGAATGGGTGATTTGTGTTTCAAGATGCTGATAAATAATGATATGGAAAAGAGAAAAAAACTCAGAAAGTATACACTGACTTTCAACATCCGGTTTTGCCCAAAAACGGATTTAGAAATCCGGTTCAAAAATTAAACGGATTTTGACATCCGATTTTTCAGAAAACGGATTTGGACACATACACCGACTTTCGTCATCCGATTGTGCCCAAAAACAGATTTAGAAATCTGCTTCACAAATTAAACGGATTTTGACATCCGGTTTTCATGAAAACTAATCTTTTCAATTGTTAAATTTTTAAGTTGTTTATATTTTTGTGATTCATTATATATTTATTTAATTTTTTTTTCAAACTTTTAAAAATTAAATATTTTGTTAAATCTTTAATTCTACATTTTGAATTTGTTTTTAATACAAATCAACTTCCACCGGTAATGATAACCACATATTTCATTTTACACAAACCGGAAATTGAAATCCGGTTTTATTTTGCTTTACTTATTCTTTTTGAATTTTTTTAAATTTTGAAATGCTTTTTTTAATTATTTCGAATATTTTGTTAGATGTGTTGTGTTAGCTTTAGGTATAATATTTTATTTTTTAACGTATTTGTTTTATATTTTTAATTTTAATTTTATTAATTAGTTGAAAATTTATTTTCTTTTTAATTTAATGTTAAATAGTTTTTTAATATTTTTTTATTTTTTATTTTTTAAAATTTTATATTTAATGTTTATTGTTTTAATAATATTTTTTTTATGTTTTGTTTATTTTTCAAAGTTTTTTATTGTGTATCATATAACTTTTTATATGTAATGTTATTTTTCAATTTTTTTTAAAATTTAAAATTATTATTCATTTATAATTATTTTAAACTTTTATCGTGTATCATATAATTATTTATATGTATTTTAATTTTTAATTTTTCAAATTTTAAGAAAATTTAAAAATATTATTCATTTTTTAATTATTTTAAATTTTTATTATGTCATGTAGGTGATTATAATCTCTTTATATATAAAGATGAAAAATTTTCCTTTAAATTTTTTGAATTTACAAATAAATTCCAACTTGACGTCAGATCTCTCCTCTTTTATTAATGAAAATATATATAACTTAAAAATAAAAATAATAATAACTAAAAATATGTATATAACTTAAAAATAAACAAATAAAAACTCATTCATCAAATACATAAAACTTTAAAAAAGTGTAGAAAATAATTAATACAAAAAATTGCAAATTAAAAAAATTATAAAATAATAAAGTAATAAAATGAATAAAAAAATAACAAATTAAAACAAAAATAATAAAAATAAATACATAAAAAATCAAGTTTAGAATTAAAAAAAAATAAATATTAATGAAATATATTATAAAAACAATTAAACAACAACTTAATAATATTAATCAAATTGAAATAAAATATTATACGTAAAATAAATAAAAACACTGAACTAGCGGAATTGGAACGTCAGTATACAAATATCAATAAAAAAATAGTTTACCAACAAGACTTCCATATATAATTTTATTTAATATAGTTATACATAATATAAACAATCTAAAATTAAATAATTAATATATAAATATAAAAAAATTGAAATAAAATCAAATAAATAAATAAAAATATCAAAAGCTAACAAATAATAAATAAGTAAAAATAACTTTAAAATAATTAAATATAATTAATCTAGATATTATAAAGCCAAATATTTTAAATAAAAATTTATCATTATTAATTAAAAATTAACAAAGTAAAAATAACAATAAAATATATAACTAAAAAATATATGAAAAATAAAATTAAAAATAAAGTAATAAAATGAATAAAAAATATAACAAATTAAAAAAAATACATAAAAGGTCAAGTTTAAAATTAAAAAAATAATAAATATTAATAAAATATATTCTAAAAATAATTAAACACAAACTTAATAGTATTAATCAAATTAAAATTAAATTTTATGTGGAAAATAAATAAAAAAACTAAACTAGCGGAATTGGAATGTTGGTATACAAATATCAATTTTAAACAAAAAATTAGTTTACCAACCGGACTTCGTATATAATTTTATTTAATATGGTTATATATAATATAAAAAATCTAAAATTAAATAATTAATATATACATATAAAAGATTAAAATTAAATGTTATAAATAAAATCAAATAAATAAATAAAAACATCAAAAACTAACAAATAATAAATAAATAAAAATAACTTTAAAATAATTAAATATAATTAATCTATAAAGACAAATATTTTAAATAAAATTTTATCATTATTAATTAAAAATTAACAAATTAAAAATAACTATAAAACATATAACTAATAAAATATATGAAAAATAAAATTAAAAATAAAGTAATAAAATGAATGAAAAATTAAAAAAATAAAAAAATAATAATAAAAAGAAATACATAAAAACTCAAGTTCAGAATTAAAAAAATAATAAATATTAATAAAATATATTCTAAAAACAATTAAACAATAACTTAACAATACTAATATGAAAATTAAATTTTATATGTAAAATAAATAAAAAAACTAAACTAACGAAATTGGAATCTTGGTATACGAATATCAATTTTAAATATAAAAATAATTTACCAACTGACTTCCTTTGTGGGTATATAGTTTTATTTAATATAGAATTTAAAATTAAATAATTAATATATAATATAACAAATTTAAAATTAAATCTTATGAATAAAATTATATAGATAAATAAAAACATTAAAAGCTAACAAATAATAAATAAGTAAAAATAACTTGAAAATAATTAAATATAATTAATCTAGATATTATAAAGAAAAATATTTTAAATAAAAATTTATCATTATTTGTAAGGCGCACTTATGTTGCTGCCCTTATTTTAAAGGGGCCATCCTAAGATCGGTTGGGCCTAAGGCTGGCCTAAAGGGCAAACAGACTCTAAGTCTGTCCTAACACACCTTTCACTTCTCACTTTCAGAAAACAGCTGTTTGTTCTTCCCTTTCCCCCCTAAAACAGAGGTCTACTAGGGTTTTGATTCCTGCTCGTTCGTGCTAGCTTAAAAGTTCGCTCCGTCTCACTTAGTGAATTTGCTCCTGGATCTATGGAGTTCCTTGGCTTAGGGTCAGAGTTTGATATTAACCCCTTTCCAGGTAAGGGAAGTTATGGCTTACTCATGTATTTCGTTTTTTCATGTTGTTCTGTTGTTGTTTTAAGAGTCTATGCTTGGTGTGATGTTGTGAATGCTTGGAACATTTTAGCATGTTGGTTCGGATTGGTATGTGTGGCTGTTGCAGGGAAACAGTGGCGAGATCTGATAATCTCGCCCAAGCGAGCCTGTCTCGCCTAGGCGAGATGAGTAGAGACTTGCCCAGACCTTTTCACGGGAGGGGTCGCTCAGGCAACCAGCTCAATTTTGAGTGAGCGAACGTCTCGCTCAGGTGAGGGGAGTCTCGCCTAAGTAAGAATGCGCATAGGGCACTATTTTTGTGTGTCGAGCTCTCGCTTAGGCGAAGGGAGCTCGCCTGAGCGAGAGACCCTCTCACTTGAGCGAGACCCTTCAGCTTGAGCGAAGAGCTGGACGAAAGTGCGTCCTGGTTTGGTGCTTCCCCTGTTCTTCGATGTTTGGCTTGTATTTGATTAGATTATTGTATAATGGCATGCAAGGAATGAATATGCATGAGTGGGAGGGTGTATGAGTTGTGAATGACGAACTTGAATAATTCTTGGCATGTAATGAACATGGAATTGTTGGTTATGAAAGTGGCATGGTAATGAGATGAGTTGAAATTCTATATTCATGGATGAAGTATGATGAGTTGGTATAGGTTTGACCCTGGAACATGAAAGAGGTTGGTTATAAAGGTTGACATAATATATATACATGCATGATAAATATTACTTGGTTGTTTGAATATGTTTGGTCTGCGGTCAGTGCGTAATTCCTTGAAATCTCTAGGTGAGATTTCAAGGTCGTGCTTCAGTAGTTGTGACGTAATTCCATGGCCCCTGTTAGTGGGTGTCCATGGTGGTGCCCCATCTATATAGTCTAGTAAGGATTCAAGGTAAGGTTGCATCCTGACACTCTAAGGAGTCAGTTAGTCTCACTTAGAGCGGACTGACTCTTGTGGTGAGAGTAGTAGGAGGCCTGAAACTCATTAAGGGCTAACCTTATGTGTGGAGGATTGAAACATTGTAACACTTGTAACACTTAGCTTAGGGGTGAGCAGCTCGAGGGTGAGTAGAGATATCCATCACAATTGCAAGCATTCGCTGAATCCGACTAGTTTATATGTATCAGGATGAGTCGAGTCAGAGTCTAGTGTGTAACATCCCTAAGGAATATTACTTTTAAAATAAAATAAGCGAATTAAAAGAAAATGAAATAAGACGCGATAATATTGATAATACCTCATTTATAATCACATGTTCCCAAAATACGGGGAAATAAAATCGCAACATTTCATACATTATAAATGTTCGTAATCCAAATTTATTACAACTATAAAAGCTAAAATAGATAATGTCCAAAAACATGAAAAATATTATAAAACTCAGTCTTCAAATGCCCATATAATCCCGCTCTCCAAACTCAAGCGTCTCCTGGCTCACCTGTCAAATCATCTGCCCCCGGATAATAAATTATTCGATCATCGCCACACACAAACAGATAGGGTGAGTTATGCATATATAAATATAAAATAAATATGACACCCATCCCAAGAAGTAAATTTACTGATATGTGTTAACTGCAAATTACCCACCCCTGATCTCATATTCCTTCATGAGTCATATGCATGAAACTAGGTCTTGGGACTTTACTGTGTTCCCACGAAACTATCCCTTTCGTGGTCCAATCCTACGAGCCAATCCTGCTCATAGTCCAACCCCACAGACTCCTCATCTGTAGTAAAACATCCAAGCCTTCCTAGCTTGGACCCTGGCGCGCACGCAATCACCATACTATGGACTCCTCGCCTAATAGCAGCCAACGGGAATAAAACTATTCCTTGCCCATCGTGCATCCGATGCATGTAATCACCATACTAAGGACTCCTTGCCCAATAGTAGCCGACAAGAACTAACCAGTTCCATGCCCATTATGCGTCCCACCACCAAGCACATCCCAGACCCCTATTGGACTTAGTCCGTCAAGCCCAAGCATAAAAGTGAGTGAACTTAGTCCTTCAAGTCCACTAATCCACGCATCAACAATTCCACAACAACCAAAATCGCCTGGCGCCACCTAGACTCCGCTAGGCGGAAATTGGAAGTCAACCGCCCGGCTACCACACCCTTGCCGCCAGCCGCCAGCGGCCAAACAGGAGCCATGCTGCTCCGTCACCGCCTGGCGGACACAACGCTGCTGCTAGGCGCCTTCTGCAGACAATGGCCACTGCCACTGATTTAACCCTACCGCCTGGTGGCTCACCCTGCGCCGCCAGGCGCCATACCAGTAGCACAATGCTACTAGTTTTTTGGCACTATTTACGTGTCTTAAGAGGTTCCAAACTTGAAATTTGTCTTTCGCACATCAATCATAGTAATTAAGACATAACACCACAATTAAACACAACAAGTACAATTAATTCATGCCCAAATTAAATATTAGCATGCCCTAACATGCTTTACTTTATTCACTAATGAAACAAATCAAGAGATGGTCCATATGGTACCTTCCCCTTGCAACAACACAATTAAACAGTGTACAATACTCTATCAAATTCCAGCTACACATCCAATCTGGCAATTCAATTTAAGCATACACACATACTCTTCATCCATACTTGCATTAAACTTGCCCCATATCCACAACATACCTCAAGCCTCATACACATACAGTTTAATTTTCTTATAATTCAGGTCACTAAGTTTAAAACTATGATTGCACCAATACTGAAGTAATGAGACCATCACTGCAATAACCATTAGTTATGAAATATCTAATCCATCCAACTTACACACATAATTTTAATAATTATCACTAAATGACATACACCCTAAAACATAGTTTATCGCACACCACAACACGTTCTACAGGTTCCCGATTAAATCACTCCCATAAAGTGAATGCACACAAAACAAACTTTTCTTCTGAGCTGATGGGTCGCCTGACGGCAGCCTCAGTGCCGCCAGGCAGTGCGTGAAAAACTGGGTTCTGCCCAGGTTCCTCCCGCACCCATCATAACTTCTCCAACCACCCAATACCATCTTTACCTTAATACTTACACAATTTCTCATGCACACCACATATAGGGTTCATAACATATTCATATTAACATCAATCACACGCAATCAATGCACCTCTCATAACATTAGCTAAGTCATTCATCCCCGATCCCAACATAAACCCTAAAATCCCAAATTCATACAATCTTGCTCCACTTTGGCAATTACAGATAACAATTCACAGTACCAAAGATTTTCATATCATAATAATCACTCCCCAGCATCCCCACATCACGAAAACATCAACATTCGCGAGAACTGTGCAAGCCAGTTTCCGTCGCCTGGCGGGCAGCACTTAGCCACTAGGCGGCGCATAGCAGAAAACCCCAGAAATGGTTCTGGAGGCATGAGCCGCCTAGCGGGCCTTCAACGCCGCCAGGCGGTTTCTAGAAATTTCCAGAAATCTGACAGAACTCAACACAACTCTAAAATGCACATTCCAATCATCCAATATAGCACGAAAACATACAATTATCATCAAAACACCAAATAAGAGCTCCCCTAACCTGGTTTCCTCGCTTAAAATTTAACTTCTTGAAAGCCTCCAATTATCACCAATGGCTTCCTCCCAACTTATCCTCCTAACTCAATTCTCCTATCACTCCAGAAGACACGTTCCTCTCTGAACTCTTGCTCCTCACAGTACCTTCTCCAATTCCAGCCAACCAAACCCTCATTTTTACCACTAATAAGCCTTATAATGGTGGTTTAATAATGCTTAATTGTCAAAAACGCAATTAAGGTTTAATGGCAATGTTAATTACCATTCAATTGTTTGATATCTTCTGCCTTTTCAGCCATCCTTGGCTGCTAAGTCTGCTAGGGTTTCCTTTAATCCTTCAAATTCAAGACAAGCCTAAAAAATAGCAAAAATAGAGTTTCATTTGGGTCCCTCTAAGGTTTGAACCCACACCCATGTAAATGCTAGCTCAATGCCAAACCATTCAACCAATTCATATCTCATGTTAACCAATATGATTCAATTATTATAACATTTCCACAACATGATTAATATATATATATATATATATATATCTATATATATATATATATATATATTAAAAATAATACCAAATTATTAACACACAAAAATGGCATACATAAGACTTGAACCTAAGTCCTCTCACACAATCAAAGTACTCTCAATCATTTGAGCTAATACTTTTCCACATCATAGCATTCCGCATTTATTGCCTTAAAGATTCCCATTACCCGCATTTATTAAATAATTATTTAATTATCTATTTAATTTTTCTCGGGTCTTACATAGTGTATTGCTTCAGAAAGTCATAACATGTTTGAATGATATATAAATACTGCTTGGACTGGGTAATAGTATGTGACTGCATGATAATTCGTTTTCTACACTAGCTTACCCTTGCTTTGTTTGATTGCTTGTATGTTGTTCTTCTACTTTTGCGATGATCATCAATTTATTGATAGAAGCAGATGCGAGAGGTACTCGAGGTGAATAGGGAAGAGATGATTCCGCTGCATAGTCTGCTTGGGCTGGCCTTCATGTATTAATTGGGCTTTTCTTTTAGGGCAATGGCCCATGTACTGTCTGGCCTTAGGGCTTCATTTTGAAAACTTTGTCGTTATTCCTTTATGTTTTCTTTTGGCATTGTGGTGTACCTTGGTTACTGTACGAAGTTGTATTTGTATTCTAGGATTGCGTTAGTATGTTATTCCATGTGACGTTTCCTTTTAATTTTGGTTTATTAATTAAATGAGACATTACATTATTAATTAAAAATTAATAAAGTAAAAATAACTACAAAATTTAAAATAATAAAATTTTATTTAATGTATATATATAAAATATAAATAATCTAAAATTAAATAATTAATACATAAATTACCAAATAATTGAAATGAAATCTTATAAACAAATGAAATAAAAAAATAAAAAAAATGAAATCATCAACGGACTACCAATGCCGGTTAAAAAGAAGAAGCTGATTTTGAATTTCGTAACCGAGCTTCGAATGTTAGTAGAAAATTCAACCGGGCTTCGAATGCTGGTATACAAAGAAAACGAAATTTGAATTTCGTTAAATCACTTAACCGGATTTCAAATGCCGGTTCACAATTCCAAATTTGTTCACCGGGTTTCGAAAGTCGGTTAAAGATTTTACCAGGTTTCTAAATACGATCTACCCAAATCCGTTTTTCACTTCTACCTCTGAAGCGATGCTACACATAATATATTTTTTCCATGTTCAAACAATAACCATATTCATTCACAATTGCAAGTACATTCAAACAATAATCATAAATAGTAGAATAATGCATACCACTCTTGAGAAAAACAAAGAACCTTCCTTACAGATTTCTTCAGTGCAACAGTCGGTGTGGGTTTGGATGCAAAGGGTCTCCTAGCAATAGAAGATTTCAAATTGGGGTGCTTTAAGTGGAAAACGTCTCTTTTAATAAAGAAAAAGTGGAGGAGGGAGGTTAAAAGGTGTTGGAGGTATGAGATTTATGACAGAATCCGTGACTTCAGAGCAGAGTCAAAGAATCTTTTTTTTAAACTTTTGACCGTTGAATAGTCAAAGATTCAAAAGAGTACTATTGAAAATTTTAAATTTTTGGGAATGTAATAGAACTCTTTAGAGGGGTAGGGAGAAGCTCTCACCTTTGATCCTATAACATAATAAACATAAGGGTTTTTTCATGTACCTCTAAGATTTGTTCTCCATCTCCAAACACTTGAAATTTTAAAAATATTTTTTGACCATCTAATCAAAGAAATGCAGATTTCACCCAAAAATGCTTTTGGATGTCAATTTCAAATGAATGATTTCGAATGTCAACATCTAACAAAAATTGTGGACTTCTGGATATCAGAAAAAAAAATTAAATATATATATATATATATATATATATATATATATTCATATCGTTTTATACTTTTTTTAATTTAACGTGTAATTATATTTTTATTTTTATTTCTTTTTAATTTTATTCATCTTTTTCTAACATTATATAAAACAAAATTAAATTAAAAAATTAAAAGTAAATAAAATTTAAAAATAACTAAACTATAAATTAATATATATATATATATATATATATTATTTTATTCGTATTTATTTATTTTAATTTTAATTTTAATTATATTTTTATTTTTTTTATCTCTTTAG
>Ga0214545_1001069_pt1 | contig 49351 bp, 12 predicted proteins | sample CNSS4metaG_FD_160064 | JGI IMG/M metagenome (GOLD analysis project Ga0214545, IMG submission 160064) | Root nodule microbial communities from cowpea collected in UCLA plant growth center, Los Angeles, California, USA - CNSS4 | ecosystem: Host-associated > Plants > Roots > Nodule | place: USA... | reverse complement strand
CCCCAACACCACAAAAAAAAAAAAAAAAAAAAAAAAAAACCCGACCCAGCTCGTGGCATAATTTCCAACCGACCACATAAACAAAAAAAACTAATCGAAAAATAGGATTTTGAAGTTCTCGGTCAAATCCTCGCCTAACATGCTTTTTTGGTCTCCTTTCACGCACAATTCCCTTCTCCACTTCATATAAAACTACACTGTGTGTCTCTCCTTTCATTCACGAACAACCCTCTCTCTCCCTCACTGCTTCAAATTCTTCTTCATCTTCTTCTTTGTTTTTCTATGGCTTCTGTCACTCACCCACCCATCACACCCATCACACCCACCACACCCAACACCGACCAAATCACATTCTCCCGAACCTTTCACCCCACAAAGTCTCATCCTTTCGGCCAGGTTTCACTTCCCACCAGAAAAAACCACTTGTCTCCTCTAAACCACTCAATCGTTATTTCTGGTTCCGCCCTAGGAATCACCGCCGCCAACAACGTTAATAATAATGTTTCCAACATCACTGCAAGACCCTCGCTTGCCAATTTTTGGAGAGAGGTTCAAGGGTGCAACAACTGGGAAAACCTCTTGGACCCCTTGCACCCTCTTCTCCGGCAAGAGATCATTCGCTACGGCGAGTTCGTAACCGCCTCTTACAAAGCCTTCGACCTCGACCCCACCTCCAAACGCTACTTGAACTGCAAGTTCGGGAAGAAGAGAATGTTGAGCGAGGTGGGAATGTCCAACTCCGGTTACGAAGTCACCAAGTACATCTACGCCACACCCGACATAAACCTTCCCAACATGTCGAACCCTTCGTTTTCCTCGTCCTCTGGTCGGTGGATTGGTTACGTGGCTGTGTCTTCGGATGAAGCAGTGAAGAGACTTGGGAGGAGAGACATACTGATAACTTTTCGAGGAACTGTTACGAATCAAGAATGGATTTCAAACCTGATGAGTTCCTTGAGACCCGCCATGCTTGATCCTTATAATCCCCTACCCGAAGTGAAGGTGGAGTCAGGGTTTCTCTCTCTTTACACCTCCGATGAAAGCTCTTCAAAGTTTGGACTCGAGAGTTGCAGAGAACAGCTTCTCTCTGAGGTGTCGAGGTTGATGAACAAGTACAGAGGGGAGAACGAGAGGCTGAGCATATCCTTGGCTGGTCACAGCATGGGGAGTGCCCTGGCCATTTTGCTCGCCTACGACATAGCGGAGCTTGGATTGAACAAAAAAAAAAGCAACAAAAAAACCGCCACTGAGGTGGTTCCAGTGACAGTGTTCTCCTTTGGGGGACCAAGAGTCGGAAACTCGGAATTCAAAAACCGGTGCGAGGAGTTGGGTGTGAAGGTGCTGAGAATAGCGAACGTGAACGACCCCATCACGAAACTACCGGGTGTGGTGTTCAACGAGAATTTTAGGGTTTTGTTGGGAGGGAAATACGAGTTCCCTTGGAGTTGCTCGTGTTATGCACATGTGGGGGTTGAACTAATGCTTGACTTCTTCAACGTGCAAAACCCTTCCTGCGTTCACGATTTGGACACTTATATCGGCCTTCTCAGGCGTCCAAAGAACGATGAAGTGCTGAAGCAGCAATTTGATGGAGTGAACTCTTTGTTGGAGAAGGCGAGAGAGTTTCTCTCTGGCTCGCAAACCATGAAAATTTTACCCGGTGTGGTAACTGCATGTAACTACCATGATCTTCTGAATTCAGTTTCAAGAGACATAGTGTGTTCTTGGAGCGATGAATTGCTTTTTGGCCTGGTTCTTTTGTTGTTGTAAGTAGAAGTAATGAAACTAGGTAATTAGTTAACATGTTGTTGTAGAAGTAGCTAGCTAGAAATTGTCACATGAAGATTGAAGACGGCTAGGTATCTCTCTCTGAATATATATGTATGTAAATCCTTGTAAATTCATGGAGCTTTCAAATCCTTGTTCCTCTAACTTGCACGTACATAGTTTATAACATAATCATCTTCGCCATATTTGTTCTACACTGAGTTTTCAGCAACTGAACTCTGTGCAGTTCACTCAATTTTTGTCTTCTCCTAACAATCTTTCTCACAAACAAGCAGAAGTAGGAACGGGGAGGGAGATACAGTACTGATGAGACCTTTAACCCAATTACATAAAGCATTAACATCACTCTCAACCTAAAACCTTAAGATAACGGGTTTATGAATCTTTGTCTTTGTATAATACTGTACTTTTTCATTTCTAATTAATGTGAACTTTTTCGTTTCTAATCAATGTAAAACTTAGACCGAAACTTGAATTACTGTCCGTAGGGCATCATATAATAATGGATGAAGTTTTCCGAAGTTAATTTTTCTTGCCAAAATTACAGTAGGTTAATAAAAAACAAATGAATTTGATTCCTTAATGAAATTTTCTGTGTTACTTCAAAATACATGGATGACAACACTAAGAATTATACGTGTTACTTTTTTATCGTGATTTCAAAATACATTGACGATGACACTAAAATTTACAGAACAGATGATAACACTAAAAGTTCCACCAGTAGAAAATAGATACTCCAAACAAGAAAAAAAAAATATAATGATAATCTCTTGCCCCACTTAGCCACTTTCGCTCTTTGTAAGGATGATTAGACACCAAATAATTTCAAACACCACAACACAATATCATAATTTTACAACTGTAATTGAGATTGTGTCATGTAAAGTTACTTGTCTTTCCATTGTTCTATGCTTTTTTTGCTTTTTCATGCACTTTTTCTTAATTACTTCCAGTAACTTTAATTTATTTTTATTTTTTCAGTTTTGACCCAGAAGTTATTCGTCTCAATCTGAACTTCGTACTTACTCACATCACATGTTTCATGTCAAATGACTTTCATGCGAACATGTTTTCTAGATGGAAAACTACTCCTTCGATCTGCACCCTAAAGGCTTGAGCTTTTTGACACATTTCGTAATCAATTATGATATTGTGAGACTCTTTTTATTTGATTTTCACCCTCATTTAATTACTCTTTCCGTCTTTCTTTCCTTTTCAGTTTTATCATTCATCACATCTATTCTTCTTTTCATTTCATTTCTATCCCAAATAAAAATAAATATATATACTAAGAATACTTTTAATAAGAGTAAAAAATAATAATAATATTCTAGCGTAGATCCTACTAGCATGTGTGTTTTATTTTAAAGAATTTCTTAAAGAAGTAACCTTTTTCAGTTTTAAGTAATTTATATTTGTGAAATATTCATTAAAATATTTTTTTTTTACTTGTAAGAAACTCGTAACTAGAAAAGATTAGGAAGTAAGCAATTAGAATGTGGTAAGATAAAATATTCAAAAGAACATGAACTAATTAGGGTGTATGCACCTTGACTGTAGAGAAAGAAAAACTACGAAAGGGATATGAAGATTGATTTAACAAGAAAGAGAGAAATTAAAAGAATGATGTTGAAAAGGTGGATAAACAAAAAGGAGTGTGAGAACATCAAAATTATCTTGTAAAATGTGAAAATACATGAGAAATAAAAAGTGGAAAAGTAAAAGTTTTTACACCCCTTTTTTTCCTTATCCTTTTAATGTATATCAAATCACCAAGCAAATTAAGAGGGACATAGAAAAAGCAAAAATGTCATATAAAAAATAAATTATGTGATAAAAAAATTAGAAAGAAAAATATAATGGGGTAGGGTTTTATAAGAAAAAAAGAGCCAATAAACATGACGAGTGTAAAAGATACCGAATACTAATTATACTTGCTGAAAAACTTTTAATAACTATTTTTTTACTGTTTATTTGATAGAAAGCTTAATAATATAAGTCATTATCTGTCTACCTTTCGTCCTCGCAGTGTGTTTTGAATTTTTTTTCAAATTATTGCAGCCATAAACGTCAAATGTTATGACTTAAAATGTTTAGTAATAGTTTTACTTATTTTTTTTATAAACAACTGTATTTTAAAACATATCCTGGAGTGTATATAAAAAAATGATAAAATTGAAACTAACATTTCTTCTTCATCTTGTTTATCATCAACATTAATGAGGGGGAAGAAGGGTACAAACTAACCCACCACCATTCAACATTTTACGGACCAATGCATGATAGAATGAAGGAATTCATGAATAAAGATTAGAAATGATTTAAAATGATTTATTGGGAGTTTGATTTTGGTGCATTTAAAGAAGCATACGGAAGGTGGTATAGTTTGAATGTTGTACGTCTGGTTACATGTGGCAGCAGCAATGTCACAGTCCAGCAATGGACGGTTACACGACCACAGTTGATTGTTTGACAAACTATTTGTCGAAAAAAACATGCTTGTTTGCATGTTGGGAAGAGCCAACGAAAATGAGATAAAAGCCACTAAATTTGAAAATTAGATTGCTCAACATTTCTGGGCAAGATTGGTCGGAAAATAGCTATGCATTTTCCATGCAGGGTATTGCTCCAACATGCGTAGATTATGTACTTGAGAAAAATGTTTAGTGGGGTAAAACTCAGAAATATTAGAATTGCCGGGTACGATGGGGTTATTCTTTGAGCCAGACACTTTTGGTTCTTTTTCCGATACTTCTGTGTGCAAAAATATAGAGCCGACAAATAGATATGAATATATATACTATTAGAATTTTTATTATGATATTGAGATGGATGAACATATACATATCCGTTCTTCTTACTTTTATTTATATATATATATAGTATTTATTTAAATTATTAAAATTATTATTATTTATTAGATAATTTAATATTTTTTTTCTTTACAAAATTTAATATTTAAAAGGTATTTTTTCTCTTCTCATAACTTTGATTATGATTTTTTTCATTTTTTGTGATTATGTATTATATGATGTATTATAACTTTAGTGAATAAAATAGAATTTAAGTTTTGTATTTGATTATTTTTAACCTTTTTAATATTTTCATTTATTGTTTATTTATCTTTTTATAAAAAAGTTTGATTCTCAGTTTTGAATTCGCATAAGTCATTCATTTATAAGATAATATAAAATTTTCTTTTCTTTTATTTTTTATTCTCTCTTGTACTTAACTTTTGTTTTATTTAAAAATATTTTGTTTTGTTGAAACAACTCTTGTTATTTCTTAACATTTTGACTATTTTGATATTTGAAAAATTTTATCGGACCTTCAAGGTATTTTTTATCTTCTTATATCGTTAATTATATATCTTTTTTTGTTTGTGCAATTTTATTCATCGAATTGTTTTATCTTTTTATTTTTTTAATATTTTTATTTGTGTTTTTATTATGTAGAATATTGTTTTGATGAATTTTATATAACTATTTATATTTTCTAATTCTTTTTTGTGAGTGTAATTTCACCATCACAATTGCATAAAGATTCCTATAATATAAGAAATTGTTGTTATTGTCATAAATTTTGTTTACACCATTCAACATATAGATTGAAGTTGAAAAAATGAAAAATGTATGTCTAAATTATTATTGGTTTAATATTTTTTCTCTACATGGTTCGTTCCATATAATATTTATCGATGCATAAGAGAGGATATTACTAAAGAGGCATTTAAAATATTTTTAGTGTTGAATATTTGTATTTTTTTATAAATTATTTTTTAACTTTATCAACTTTGTTTCATTCATGTTTACAAAATTTATATATTTTTTGGTTGTTAAAATTTATTTATGTTAATTGTGAAATACTTTATTAATTCTTTCACTTTTATACAATTGTTATTTTTGTATTCTCACTTATAATTATTATTATTATAATTTCTTTATAAATATTTGACAGCATTGAAGATATGAGAATGTATTTTTTGTATTAAATATTTGATAATGTTATTTTTTTTTTCTATGCAATTTTTAGTTTTTCATAAAAAATGTTTGACATTAAAATAGTAAAAAAACGGATATAGACACATATATAAGAATAAGACTAAGGGTGAGACAAAAATATAAATATAGATATGAAGATAAAAATGAATTTTTACCTTTAGAATATACATGGAATAATAAAACTCGTGACTTCTTGTTATAATTCATTGTATATTTACATATTTATATATTTTTTAATTATAGTCACTCCAACGAATACAATAAAAAAATGAAAATACAATCTTAAACTTGAACCTTTTTACTTGAATAGTCATTCCAACGAATATAAAAAAAATGTAAATAATTTTCAATCTTAAACTCGAAAATAACACTGCAATTAAGAAAAAAAAAAACAGATTCAAAAAATCTAAAACAGTTTCAGCTTTTAATTAATTTTAGAGTTCTGATTTAGAGTCATTAAATATTAAACACTTTCAATTGTGTTAATATTAACCTTGTTTTCTCCCCTTAAACTTAACCATTCTTCCATAAATGTTGCATGTCTTGTGTTATATATACTCTGTTACTCTTCCTACAAAATTATAAGCATAAACTAAAATATATTAATTATATTTTCTTTTCCACACACATCGCTTATATATCAGTAAAATAATAAATAATATAATAATATTTAAATACATAATTATTATTTGATTTAGTTTGGATCGGTTTCAAAATGTTACATCACAAACTAATATAAATTATTCGATTCTAGAAAAAATATTTAAATTTATTCAAAAATAATAATAATGAGTTATATATTTGTTAGTTCTTTGAAAATAATCTTGTTCGAGAAAGAATTGAACAAAAATATGAGGTGGTGACTTCTTTTAATGAGTTTTCAACATTGGTTTGCCACATCAAAAGATTAACCCTTCCACTTTTTATGATATTTTTTTTCCTTTATATCTTTCTCAAAATAAATAAATAATACAATAAATGTTAATTCAATGTAAGACTGGTAAGGTATAATTATTACTGAAGAACTTTTTGTGTAATCAGATAATCTACTTTTGAACAAATTTATTAAAATAGAAGTTGATTTTAATTTAAAAGCAGAAAATATAGAATTTAAGTAAAGATGAATCTTCTTTTTAACGTGCTAACAAAAAAAAAACATCATTTTTAAAAGGGTTAAATATAATTTTAGTTCATAAATTTAGAAAAATTTAGAGATACAATTGAAATACGTTTATATCACAAACATTGATAAAGTTTGGTTCTCAAACTTTAGAAATAAATAAATATTGTCCTTTTAACTGAATTATATGAAATTATTTTGAAATGTTAAATAACATTTAATGTTGACTTTTGAATCGTTTATATCATTTGACACATTTCGATTCAAATTTCAGTATAAAACATTATTTAGCATGTAGAAAAGTTGATGATATTGGATTAATATATTTATTCCTTTTTAAGTTTAGAGACCAAATATATTAAAATTTAAGATATAAACAAATTTCAATTTCACCTCCAAATTTAAACACTAAAAACATATTTAATCCATTTTAAAAATATAAATCAAAAGATATAAGTCTAACACATAAATATTGACTCATTCTTTTTGTTCTAAAAATTCCTGTTTTGGTTTCATATTTTAAATGCTTTGAAATATCCATACAAGAAATGAGTGTGATAGTAATTTATATCTCTAATGCATATGAAAAATACCAAGTCAATGGTATTAAGTTGTACATGAGATAGTAAGCATGCATGAAGAAATTAATGGGTTGGTGAGAAACCTACCAATGTACTTTTTTATGAGAGCGATGTGCACAAACGTGTTAGAGATGTGGTAAACATATATAATATTTCTTCATATACTACTTCTTTTGTTATCATACTTTTATATTAAGTTTATTTTTTGAATCTTTTAAATAATTAAACAATAAAATACATTTAAAACAATTGCAAACAATAAACACTAACACAAAAAGTGCATATAATGTCTGTTATTTTTGGTGATGTGAAGGGAGACATCGGTTCTGGTATTATCCGATGTTAAGGGACGTCAGATTAGTGAAGAAACTGACGTTATCGGACGTCGAGCGCGTGGGAAACAAACATCAAATTAGAGAGACATCAGGCGTGTCAATAATAGACATTAAGGAACGTCAAAAATTTTTTGGACAACGTTAAAATTACAAATATTATTGATATTTTTAACGTCTTGTGTTTTTTCGGCAGACATTAATTGGATGATGTTATAGACATTTTTTGTGTTATTGAAAAAATAAAATGTTTTTAAGGAAAATTGTGATAAAAATTAATAATACAATCTTAGAGTTAAAATTTGTGACGGTGATTTAGATTTGACCCATTCATAGGACTAGTATTTAGGCATTTCCACAATGCATTATAAAAAGTTATCATAATATTGACGTGTTATAATATTGCCATTAAGGTTGTTGTTTTGCCAAAAGTGGATAATGGGATTATTTCAAATTAATTAATCATGTTAACGTCATCATGTATTGTTCTTTCTATCTTTTCTATTCAGTTCATTCGATTCAGCATATTCAGATCAAGTTTTTATTTAGCACTGAGATTGGAAAGTTTTCCTTTTGAAAATAATAATGATGATGATAATAAATTAGACTAGAATCCTCATTTGTGGTGAACCACCTGTCACCAGAGCACAACTGGTGCATAAAAATTCAAAAAATTTAATTATGTTTAAATAAAGTGATCCATGTTTCAAATTTCAATTTTATACACGAAGAAAGAGGTTTATTTGTTAAAAAAATAATAATTAAAATGTACTAAAATTTTATGGCACTATTTAATTATCGGGTTTGTGTAAGTGTGTGACTCACTTCTAATTAGAGTGACTCGTGAATTTTTTGAGGATATGAAAAATCGACTTAAATAACATTGGTCAAACCATCGATAAAACGATATATATATATATATATATATATATATATATATATATATATATATATAAAACGATATATATATATATATATATATAAAAGTTAATAGTTGGTTATAATGTATTTATACATGAAATATTAGAAATACAAAATAACTAAAAACTAAACTCGGTACATATAAGAAAAACACTTATAAGAAAAATCATAACTAAGGGAAAATTCGCAAGTGGTTATTCATTACTATAGTGTCAAGTGAAAATAAACTAAGGAGTACAAACCAATATACTTTGTGGGTTGCACGTATAAAAATTTACAAAAAAAAGAAGAAAAGAAAAACAAAATAAAAAATATTGGCTTAGAGACTAAAAAAAAGTGTTGTTGGAATTAATTAACTAATCACAAAGTACATTCTTGGCACGGGAGAAACATCTTACATTGCTTATTGGCCAATAAGGATGCAAATGAGGTTACAAGAAAAAGAACAAAACTTTTAATATTCAATAATTATTCGTTAGGAATGAAGTACAAAACCAATTATAATATGTACCGGTGGAATAAAAAAAAGTTAAATATGTTTTTGTTCTCTTAATTTTAATTGAATTTTGGAATTAGTTCATTTTAAAATTTTGGATCAGTTTAGTCTTTCATCTTTTGAAATACGTGGATTTAGTCATTTTAATCAAATTTTGGTAAGTTTATTTAATGTTTTGTACGCATTTCAATATTGTATTTGAGTTGTTTATAATATTTGACACATTTTTGCTTTAATGTTAAGTCAAATACTATTATGAAACGCATTTGATATATCAAATAAATTTAACAAAATTTAATTAAAAGAACTAAATCTACGTAGTTTGAAAGATAAATGATTAAATTGGTTCAAAGTTTCAAAATGGACTAATTTCAAAATTCACTAAAAGTTGAGGGACAAAACATATTTAACCTTAAAAAAAATCTAATATGACATATTTATTCTAAAATATTATACAAGTTAAGAAAATAGGTCTTCAAATATTTTTTTATGTAATCGAACGCATAGAAAAACACAACATATAATAATAATAATAATAATAATTCCATATTAATTTCGATAAAAAGGTAGATAATTTAGTGATTAATGGGTCAAGTAAAAAATCTGAATGATTTTCTTTTAAATCACTTATAAAATTTGTCTGAATAATTTTAGTAACGTATTATTTTAAGGATAACTTTTATATGTATATAAACTAGCAACATATTAATTTGTTCACCAGTTCGGTATAGACTTCATTACTCAAAAAATAATTTAATTATAAATTTACGTATAGATAAAATCCTATCAGTAATTATTATTACAATTAATATTTTAACACATTTTCTGTTTTAGTAGTATGTGGATAATTAAGACATTAAGACAAATAAAAAAAATGAAGGAATCAAAAACAAGATTAATGGATGGTCATACTAGAAATCAAAATAGGGTTAAAAATAAATCGAGGTAAACTTTTGCAAGACAAAATAAAAAAATCAATTTAATTCTGTAATTATGGGTGTATTTGGTTCAGAATGATCTTAAAAGTAAAATTTAGTTATTTTTTATTTGATGTGAATTTTTTACTTTTTAATTAATTTTAAAAATCAAACATATATTCGATGTTAGAAAATTAATTCTAATCAATTTTATAATACTTTAATGCAAAATCAAATATGCATTACCTTTTTAATGTAAGATATTTTTCTTTTGCTGAGAAAAAGTTTAGTTTCATCTCTAATTAAAAAAAAAGAAGAAAACATTGATTAACATCCAAAATCTCAATTATGACTTTATTAGAGATACTAATCACTGTTTGGATCACAATCAATGATTTTGATTTGGGAATTATTATAATTGAATAAAAGAGAAATGAGTTTTTGAAGGATATTTTGTGGTGTAAACACAGCATTCAATTATTAGATTCCATTAAAAGCGGAACTCTAGGTTGATTACGATGTCTACTACCATTTTTTTCTTTCTTTTTTTTTGTTTTAATTTGTGGCCTCATTTATGAACTCTAACATATCATTGTCAAATTGAAACTTTATAATTAAAATAAAAATAAAAATTGAGCATTTATTGAAAACTGTTGTGTACGTAATACATGCCTCCATTGCACAAATCTTTTGCTTGACTTGACTTCCACAAACCTTAAAGACACCCAAAAGCAATCAAAATATATTCAATTTTTTAATCTTAACACTGTTCACCCGGTGGCTGTGTGTGCCCCATGCCCAATAATTAACTAACACAATTATATTAAAATACACTTTATTTTTTCTATAAGTTTTTCTTAAGAGACAACACATTTTTCTAGAAACAATCATACGACTATGTTTTGGTTTCTCCATAAAATATTTTATATAACAATTATTCTAAACTTAAGAAATAATTTACAGTAGGATAAAATATAAAATCTTAAATCAATTTCACAAATAGTAACCTTTTTGAATTATCTGAAAAACATTACTGATACTTTCTATATACTGCACTAATTTTTCTATTGGAGAGGTTGATGTAAATGTTCAAAAACAAGAAAAAAATTTGTGTAATTTCACAATTAATTGTAGGAGTGGTTAATGTAATTTGGTATAAACAACTATAATATTAATGCTTACCCTATTCACTTATGCGATATTAATAATTAATTATTTGCAGCTGCTAAAAGAGTAATAAATTAATTCAGTTTTATCATTTTACGAGGACCGTATATATTCTGTTATTTTCAATCTATATATACAATTTTGGAACCATAAATACAATACACAGATACACAGAAGTAACCATTTTTCATAATTATTTTAAAAAAATATTTCGAACAGAATTTAAAAATTTAAAATTTTGACATTAAGAATGGGGTGAGTTTAAGTTCATTCTGAAATTAACATCACCAGAATATCGACAAATTAGACATTTTCTTGTGTTGCCACCGTATCAGTCTCTAAAAAACATATCATTGTGATGTGATGTTAGTGATTTAGTAACAGATATGTCTAAATCGTGCAATATTTGCTTCTTTTTTTTCATAATCCGGAATCTTTGACATTTAAAATAAGTCATATTCAGCATTAAAAAATGTAGTGTGGGGAGAGATGAAATTTTGCTTCATATTTTATTTATACTAATTTGATCTATAATTTAATCATGGAAGCTCTGTTGAAGATGTTAAAAACTTAGAGAGGGTAAATGAAAAACTGAAGGCATATAAATGATTGGAAGAAAAAATGAGTGTGACAGAGAAGTTAAATTATTAGGCATAATAGAGATACAGAAATAGTATATCAATGTTGTCACATCATTGCTTTATATTGGGAGACGTCATGATTTACATTAGTGAGCTGGTGCATAAAATCCACTCATTACCTGTTCCCTTTTTTTTCTCCTAAATAAACTAATACTCAACAATTCAAATATTTAATCTATTCTTTTTATTGTTTCTAATATTATTTCCACAAATCTAATAATTTTATATTATTTATAAATTAACATTGTTTTAAATCTATTTTTCTTCTTTCATTTTTAAGATGTTTTTCAAAAATAAAATTGATACAGAAGTTTAGATTAGATAATATTTTAGAAATATGGTAATGAATCCTAATAATATTATCTCAAGCCACTTCAAGTTAGAATATTTAATTGTGTATTTTTTGTGTGTTGAATCTTTAGAAAGAAAATTGAGGAGATTTAATATTAATAAGATATGAGTTAAATTTATATTGAGTACTCATTTCTTTTATCGTTGTTTTTTTTTTAAAGGAATACACTTACCTGATTTAAGACTTTGATGTTAGGGGCTCGTTTGAGCCGATCATCACATAAATCTTTGACTCTCATACCACTTTTAGATCTTTCATAAAGAGTATTATTAGAGAGATTTAATACCAATGAAACATTAGTCTAACTCACATATAAAAGATTGACATAACCTCTAACTCAAAATCTTAAGACAATAAATTTATGAGTCTTTATTTTTATATGATGTTCAACTTTCTTATTTTTATCCAATATAAAATTTATACTCACATTTAAATTTTAAATATTTGGATACATTTGATCGTCTCAATTTGCTTAAAAATTCATCTTAATATTTCAGTTTAAATACACATTTTTTATTAATATTTGAGTTTAAATACACATTTCTCATCCAATTTTCTTCAACTTTCTATTATATCTTTTTAAGATAAAATTGTAATAAAATTATACTAAAATAAATATTATTATTGATCTTAACAATATTATCTCATGAGACTCAAACTTGAGATGAAAATAATAAATTATGTTTCATATTGTGTTTCTTTAATCAATCATCTCGAAAAATCATTTCTTTCCATGCTATAACAAATCCAAATATATCTTCTAAATCTAGTTGCTGGCACTATAATGTAACATGTCCTTTTTCATCAGTAACAACTTTATTTATGCACGAAGAATTAGAAAATTTCGATCAGAATTGAAAGAAAAAAAAAACAAAATGTGTCGAAAATTAGGGTAGGAACATCAAGCACATGTTTTTCCTTTCAACCTCATTTTCATTAAACCTTAACTTTTTAAGAATTTAGCTGTAATCAATATTTTATCGCAGCAAACGATGACTAATACGTCAAATCGGTGACTAAACACTTTGCTACATTAAGCTGATGTTAAAGTGAAACAGTAAAAACTTTAATATAATACAAAATATGTTTTCTTTTATTCATCTTATAGTACCCTCCCGCTTGATTTTCTTTTCTTTTTTCAAGTAAAAACAATTATTTAAACAAGTTTAATTTTTCTTCATAATTTTTTAACAAACTTACATTAGTTTAAATTGATTTGTCTTGCGTGTTTGTTCTTTATATTACGACTCTCTCAATATTTCAAAGAGTTATCATATATTGGTTGATTACTTTCGATTGAAAATATATTTTGTTCTTCATAGTTGGGACATAAATATTTTTCAATAATTTGTTGTATAAGATTTGACTAAACATTCTAATTATTTTTCAGTACTGTCCAAAAGGAGCAGTTAATAATAATATATGATATATCCTTTTGTGGGTCAGATACTGAGTAACCACTGTTTTTTGCTCACTATCTTTTCTAATTTTTTAAAGTTATATATTTGGTGTTAGTGGTGAATGACAAAACTGGTAAAGCACGTGGATAGACAAGGATTAATTCTTTTTAAGAAAATCGATAATCATATAATGATTTTTTTCTTTTTTTACATTATTCATATATAGTTCCATGTCTGTTCTTGTGGAAATTAAAATGTGATATATTATTAAAATGTATTAATATATTACAATTTAAAAAATAAACTTAAAATATACATTTAAAAAAGTATATTACAATTAAATTAAAATGGACTCTTCAGTTATCATTTGAATCCTATAACACCTGAATAAGGATGAATATAAAAATAATAAAGTTGACACTTTTTAATTCAAGGTTTTTTCATTCTTCATGGGATGTAGACAAAGAGAATCTAATCTCTCACAACAAATCTACTTTGTTGTCATATTTACTTTACATATAAATGTTCATGTATATGTATTTTCCTTTTAAGATTGAAACTAGCTTGGAACAAATGATTGTTCTTTTTTAGGACAATATATTCTTATATTTTGATTGATACAATTAAAACATAAGTAGGTTATGATGATTTCTAAAGTATTTATTTGTCCTCTCTTTGGAAATTATGTAAAATTAAATTAAGAGTATAAAAGAAGTATTTTATTTATAATTCATGTAAACTAGATATAAAATTGGTTGGAGGGTAATTGTGCTAGGATTTATGCGATTGTTGAGCCCTAAATTGTTGAGATAATTAGTGTTTGATAAGGATACATTTTGTAGGATATAGTATAAGATTTTTTGACTGACCAATAAAAGAAAAAAAATTTAATGAAATATCACATCCATTGAATAAAAGTTTATTTTATGTCTAACATTTGTAGGAGTGTTTATATTTACTTATTTTTGAGTTTGGAAGTAAAACAATAATATAAGAGTTCATAAAACTAATTGTAGTAAAATTTTAAGAATTCTAATAAACTTAGAAGCAAAAAATTTAAAAATATGATAAGTTACAATTTAATATATGAAATTCAATAATAATTATTGCTTTAATTTTAAATATTCAAATTTATTTTTATTCATTAAAAGTACTGTTTAATTTAAATTTGTAAATAATAAGAATATATATTTTAATTTAAATTAATTTTTAATTATTAAATTACAAATAAAAAACAAGTGAAAAATATACTATAAGAAACTACATGAAGAACCTGATATTGTTTTATTCAAGATGTCAATGAAATTTCAATAAGCAATAATTAGACATGCACTTATAAAACGCGAAATATAATCATTTCACGATGTTAATACATTATCACTAAATATAGATAAAACAAAAGCATATCAGTTTATTATAAATAAAATTGAAATATATAAACTAATTAGAATTTTTTTAAATAGTTATGACAGAACTATCCATTATAAACACATCATTAATCTTACGAAGCTTTTTGTCCTGAATTATTCATCATCTATACACCATCTCTTCTTCACTCAAATTGGATAATTCTTTTAAATAAAAACAACTAACCCTGATACATTATATTTTATAAAAATAGTATTCATAATTAATGTTTTAAATAAATTTATTAATTATATTTTATAATACAATACCATATAATTAAGTATTTTTTAAAATTTGTATTAAAATTATTTTTTATACTATTTATATCAACAATTAACATATAATATTAATAATATCAAGATAATTCGTAAATAAAAAACTTCTTACAACCAATAAATCTTAAACCAAACATGAATTTGGTTTAATTTTTGTGTGAAAGTAAGAAAATAAATGTTTAGATTACTATGGGCACCCAACACACTTACTAAGCCCACTCCTACTTTGTGTTTATATTTGTTTCAGTCGAAAACACAAAAGCCCCACAATGTTTACTATAATCCATCCTCAAATTAATGTCCTCACCCCCTCGACTTAAATACAAATGTCACATACAAATTAAATATGAAAATAATTCATATATATCACAAACTTTATCTTCGTAATTAAATAAATTTAAACTTAAAATATATTAAATTTAATTACGAATTTTTAGTTTATGTCGTACACTTATATTAACTGATGAAATTTACTTAAATTATAAAGGTTGCGTAAAACTTAAATAAAATTGATCTTGACGCACTTCATTTATTTTGACTTCATATAATTTCTTTTAAAAGACTTCATGAGGTCGAATACTTTGGAAATGAATTTAAGTAATTTATGAAGATGTTCTAAAATGAAGCAAAGTTTGAATTTGCTTTAGAATTTAAAAGAAAAATGTAAATTTTATTGAGGTGCTTGTGAGGGTCCATATAGTTAAGATTTGTAAGATGGGTCCTGAAGCATGATGAATATAATGAATATAATGAGTCGTTTATGTTGGTTGACGAGATGAATTTTTTTACAATTTCAACTCAAAAGCTCATAGCGACTAATCTAATAATAAAACTAATATGAATTATACTTTATATTTTAATATATATAGTTAGGTCAAATTGTAAGCAATGTGTCCAAAATCTAATGAAATCTATTAACCAAATCTAATCTAACTTCATTTGTAAGTGTGGTTGAATTGGAATAGTGAGGTCAACCTAATATATCATAACAACCAAAACATAATAATTCTCCTTTCGAACAAATTATTGCATCTTTGAAATGTTAAAGTGATATGTAGTCATATTTTATTAACCTTTTTTACAAATAAAAAAAACTTGATTGTATAAAAAAGAATATAGTAAATAGTGTTATAGATTATCTAATAATTGTATTAAAAAAAGAATGTAGTGCTCCTTACAGTAAAATAGTCCTGGCCCTTCAATTGACCCTTTGATTCTTATTGACTTTTTCTTCAAAATTGTAACACAAAAATCATGTTATCCATTAGAGAAATGTAAACCATTTGATTGAATGTGTGACTCACCTTCCTATTTTAATTAACCTCTTTATAGAGAACAATTACATCTTGTAGCTCTTAATCTTAACTATTCATATAAATTCAAATATTAAAATAAATGTCAATGTATGCAAATCTTTTTATTTTATTTTATTGCATATAACAAAGTACTGATTAGGTATTTCTTTTGTATTTACCGCCCTCCTAGTATAACACTTTTTCATTTTTTTTCTATTTAAACGTATAATATAAGAAACAAAAAATTTATTAATCAGATGAATGAAACTTTTTTATTTGATTTTAAGAGTAAAAAATAAATTTAAAGTTATACTTTCTATATATCTTTTTACTTTCTAATCAATAATTTAGTTTTTCTATTTTTTTAATTCGTAAATATTAGAAAACATGCAGTTTGTTCGATCTATTTCTTTTCGCGATTTTAATTACGAAATTTCAAAAAACCTACAATATTGATCCAATTGTTAACTAAACCAATTTAGTTAAAAACTTACGATACTGTTAATTAGATGATCCAAAACACCTTCAGATAATTGGGCCACGAACTGCACTATACATTACCCCAGCTAACATTCCTGTACCTAGTTTTTTACACAAAGTTTCTCGATATATTGTCAACAAATTAACCTCTTTCAACTACTTTAAAGTATGAAAAATGATTTTTTCATTACTAGACAATTTTTTCTTATAACATGAAGTATTATTTTTTAAATGGTTTTTCATTTTCTCATTTTCAATATTTTAAAATTACATAATATTTTTTTCAAAATTTAATAGTAAAAATATCATGCTACTTAAAAATTCGGTATATTTCATATATTACTCAATATCTATGCAATTCTCTTTTTTCTTTACCATCTTTACTTGAATGTAAGTGTTTAATTTAACTAAGTTACGTCAGGGAGTAACCATCCTTCACAACGAAATCCATAATCTCGTGCAGAATACTCCCTAACTAGTCTGCGTTTTCAACCTCTATATATGAAACGGTAACTTTGGAACGGAACAAAGACCATTACAAGTTATTGAACGGAACAAAGACAGCATTTTACTCTGTCGAAAACTAGGAGTTTTAGTTTCCAACGTACGACATTTCACGTTTCTCCATCTCATGATCATGCTGTGCCCTGTACTTATATCTACGAGCCGAATACACGAAGACGCAAAAATTTAGCGCGCTCAAAGCCGCGAGAAGCCAGTAGAAGTAATCGAACCTGCCAGTGTTGATGTTCTGAGACAACCAAGAAGGTTGTCCTTTATCCACGTTCCCGGTGGCAGATTTAATGATGTTGTTTATGATAGTCGCCACAAAACAACCCAAGCCGCCGGCGAGTGCAGCATACGCAGAGCCTATGCTCTTCATGGCATCAGGGGCTTCCTCGTAGAGGAACTCCAAGAGCCCCACAATGCAGAAGACTTCAGCCACACCAATGAGACAGTATTGGATCAACAACCAATACGCACTCAGGTTAGGCATGGGAGTCAGAAAAGTAGCCTCGAATTCGTTTCTTATTGCGTAGTTTCTTCTGTATCGTTCGAATATCGCGGCCCATGCGACTGAGAGAATGGACACCGCCAACCCGATTCCGACCCTCTGAAGCTGAGAGGCACCGTGTGGGTGGCCGGTGATGCGCCGGAAGATGGGGACGAAGAGGGAGTAGTAGAGAGAGAGAATGAGGAAAACGCTGAGGCCTGGGAACACCGGCATGCACGTGACTGGGAGTTTCAAACGACCTAAGTGGGTGTTGAGAGTGTATGCTTGTTGAACTGAGAGAGTGAGAAACTCCGTGAGAACGACGTTGAGCATGATTGTGCAGGCTGGTACGGGGATGAGTTTGATAAGGATCTTCACTTCCTCCACCTGAGTCACGGTGCAGAGCCTCCATGGACTCGGGTTGCCGCCGTCTTCTTTCAGTTGCAGCGCCGCCTTGTCAAGAAACCTGATCGTCAAACAAATATATATAACATTTCCGTAATCTTGCACCCTTTATCATGAATCGTAAAAAGTTCAGAGCTTTACGGTGAAAAAATGACCTGAAATGATTGGTGTGAGGAATTTTCCGACTTCCCTTGATAGCAGAGTGTCTCCCAGGAACCTCGTACAAGCCTATGAAATCACTGCTTGAAAAAGGGGCATTTCTCTTTCGAAACGCCGCCACCAAAACCTGAGCAACCCTAGTTAGAGGACTCCCTCCGGGTAACCTGTGTCTGTACAAGGGTGTGCCTATGAAGAACACCATGTTCGATATTCCCATGGCAATGGCGAGTGACCCAAATGCAGAACCCCACCCATACTGCATCTGCACGTACACCACAGCAGTGAAGGCCACAATTGCCCCAATGGTCACCGACAGATAGAAGAAGTTGAAGAACCTGTCGAGGTGTTCCTTGTAGTTTTTGCTTCTCTCGTCGAACTGGTCTGCTCCAAAAGATGACACGCATGGCCTTATCCCTGCTGCTCCAAACGCTGTTATGTATAGAAACGTGTAAAGGTATGTCATTTGCCATGTTTTTGCTGGCTCGCAGTTTCCCAGTAACAGAGAAAATTGGTCGCAATCTCCTTGGTTCGGCACGAACTTCTCTATTGTTGCACACAGTGTTATTCCTGTCAAACCCTGTTCGTAAAAGTCCAACCTTGCAGTCAAATGTTTTATACAAACACATGTAAAAAAAGATACATATTTGTTACTGTTATTAAAAAAGTGTGTGTGAAAATATGACATATGTCAAATGAGAGTTGACGCGGTATGTTAAAAAATCTAACACAGCTTTACTGTAGTAGCAGAACCATTAAATTTTGGAAGGTAGTGCAGAATTTAATATCAGAGATATTATTAATGTAATTTTGTACAAGACATGTCATGTGATGTTCCAAGAAAAGAGGAATGGTGTTGTTACTGCAAGATAGATTGTGGTGAAGATAGCTATTGTCCAGTATCGTCCAAGATATGCATCTGCCAGAAAACCACCCAGCACAGAGGAAGCTTGTGATATCCCTAAGAAATTGTTCACTGCGTTGGATGAACTCGTGAATGGTCTATGCATCACGTAGAACATAAACGCAACCATGTTCACTGAAAGCCCAAAATAAGCCATTCTTTCTGCCATTTCATTTCCTACAACAACACAAAACACATACACAATCACAGAATGTTCTTGTTCTCTTCAGAGTATTCTTAAATCATAAGTTCATCACATAAAATTAGTGGTCATATCTATGTATATTAAAGACACAACAAAGAAACAGTACAGAGAAATCCAACGAAAAATACAAATCCGAGAATGAATAGATGTACCAAATATAAAGAAGGCTGCAATCCAACCACCAGTTTTTGAAAGATCAACAATGGATTTGCCATGGATATCAACTGGTGTAGATCCTGCTGTGTATCCACGACCAAAGGCCATTCTTCTATCCTCAGACTCAATGAAGTAAATCGCTAGCTTCTTTCTGTTGATTGAAGTTCCTGGTGTCCCTTCAAGGGAGCTTTCTGGGGGTGACTTGATCTCGGAGCTATCCATCACTCTTAACACACAACACTAGCTGCTACTACTTTTCCTCAACCTCAATCTTCAGATTAAAACCTCACAACACATGAAAAGGGTCATGGATCTACCTCTTCAGCAATCAATTACCAATCAGCAATGAAAAAAAGTAAAGGGTGGGAAACAATCATTCTGAAATATGGATACTAAAGCCACCAACTTCTGCTACTTCTTTGGTTGCCCTTGCTCTTCTACTTATGTGTGTTCTCAGAGCCTAATCAATTCTTCTCAAGACAGGAAAATAAGGAAAAGAAATCAGTTGGGTGGTGTAGGTTTGGACCCTACGTTTCCTCAAGTGGAGTTTCTTCTAAGAGTGTGACAGATAAATATATGTGACTTTTTTTTTTACTTATGTATGAATACAATACAAGGTTAAGAGTGAAAGGATTCTGAGTTCAGATTTTTGCTGATTTTTTGGTGTCCTTTACTTAGTATTAACAATATGTTTTAAAACTTCAATTGATAAGTATATTTTGAAAGTTAAAATTCAGTAGAAAATTCTTAACAGTTTATCTTTTTTGTCACTAGGGAAAGGGACCATCATTAAAGGAAGGTTCAACCAACACCTTGAAACCAACCATGCGCAATAAATGACAGTACAACAACACTATACAACATCAATGGAAGCGATGGAACACAGTGCATTTATGGTCACCTGCTACGGAGGCTGGCACCATTGCTGTCATTGATTGGTGTTTGCATGTTAGTAGCGGTAGTTTATTTCAAATCATGTTCCCACTATGGCTTTGCTTAAGAATTTTTGGGTTTGTTCAGCATGAAAATATGGATGTACATAAATTTCCATATGAATGGGGGAGGTTGGGGATTGGTCAGCTGCTTGAAATTTTGTGCTTGCTTTTAAATTCTTCTACTTCAATGTTGTGGTCCAATTTCTCCACACAACCCCATCAAGGTTTTAATCTTCTTCCACTTATCTGAAATGAATCCTCTTGTACACATTGCTTGTTTGATAGATAGTTCTAGTACTACTGATATAAACTCAAAATTTCAACGTCACCTTATTGTGCTTGGATAATGCAGTGTATCTTGTGATGAGCACATGCATTTGTACTTGTAGTTGCGTCTAAGTTCAAAATTAATGACTTTATAGGGTAAACGTGAAAAATTGGGTGGGTTCTTCTGAACATAAATGTAGCTATAATATTACTTCCTTTCTCAACTGAAGTGTGTCTTCTTTATTTTTATTCAACTTGCATATTTGTCATTAAAAGGATTGTTTCGACAACATTCAGAAGCAAACAATTGATGAAATATTTCTCAATCCTCCAAATTTTAAATAATTTTTTATTTTTTTTTTATTTTTAAATTTAAGAATTAACCTTTTAGCTTTGTAATGTTTATAAATTCAAAATAAAAATTTAGAAAATTGTTTCAGAACTTTTATGCATTTTTTCTTTAACCATGAGCTAATTTTAATTTATAGAGAAACAAATTTCAATTTTTTTGAAGTGTTATAGAAAAAGTTGTTATAATCAAATCTAGTGTAAAAAAAATAGTTAGCGAATATATTAATACTAGTCTTTGTAAATGAAGTTATTCTACTAAAAATATGCACTATTTGTTATTCTCACTCGTGATCTATCTCTTTCTCATTGCTTTAAATCGTATAACTTTTATGATTGCTTCATTTATTGAGTTTCTAAAGTGATTATTTTTACTAGGTTTTATAGGATTGTGTGGTAGTGAGAGAAACATAGTTCGTCATGTTGTTTGAGTATATAATTTTACAAGAAAAAGAATATAGCTATCTATAACTAGGTTTAAGATTTTTTTTCTCACATAAATTTAAAATAAAATTTGTTTCAGAGTGAAATAACTTTTACCATTTACCCTTTTTTGTCATCATGGTAAGATGAGATTATTTGGCACATGCAAGCAGAAGATCCTAAAAGCCCCACAAAAAGGGTTTGGCCCATTTTTTAAGATCCTAAACTTGCACGGTGTGTTTTAGAGCAGGCAGCTTCTTCCTACACCCCACCATTTTCATCGTGCACCCTGCTACTTTCGGAATTTATTTTCCTGAACATAATAAACAATTTCGAAATTTCTTTTCCGGAAGCCAATCAAACTCTTATTTTATGAAAAATATTTTCCGGAAGCATTTTGATGGGTAGGAGTAGGAATTTCACAAGGTGCAGGAAGTAATTGCCTTTAGAGCATTGCAAGTTTTGTTCTGTTTGGGCCTGTTCTTTGTAGGCCGCGAAACCTAAAAATCACTTCATGCATCCCTTTGGGACTGACCAAATGGAATACAAAATTAGATTCCGGAGTGATAGAAGCATGTAGCAACTACCCTTGCTGAGGCCGTTTACCAAATTCCAATTTCCCTTATACGTCGTTTTCACAATCTTTCTAACCTAAGCCTTCATATTAGAAATGGCTTGATAGTAGGGTTAAGGGAAGGGACCTTTTTGATTAAATATTCGAACTAAAATGTAAGAGTTGACACATGAGTGACATCACAAGCACAAAGGAATGAAATCGCACAAATATTGCATACTGGGAAAGAAACAAAAACGCTTGACTCGAAGTGGACAATTTCCCATTCCCAGTGTATCACTAGCCGTCTAAATGACTCCATGAAGCACATTTACAGCAGCACAGAGTGCACAGCTACTGCCTTTTATTAATCCATAAATGGAATCATACACAGCATTGCTAACCATGACGATCACAACTTCAGTGGCTCACCAACTTAAGAGAGTTTGCCTTCTCTTGCAGAGAATCCAGGAGGCTGTCAAAGCTCTTCTTAAACGAATCCACTCCTTCAAGTTCAAGCTGGTTCCCAACATGGCCCCAGTCAATACCCAATTTCTGGAGAGCATTGTATATTCCCTCAGCTTCAGATGCATTTGAATCTATTGTCCTGGAAACAGTACCATGATCGATAAATGCTTCAAGGGCTTGGTCTGGCATGGTTGATACCTGCCAAGTAAGAAGATGTTGCTATGAGATACAACAAAAAAGATTGGTAAACCCTTTGACTTCTAAGTTTGTAAACACAATCAAGGAAAAACAACGAGTCCATTATTTGCCTCAGAATTAACTGTCCTGATTATAAACTGACAAAGTGCGAAATGAGATAGCTTACAGTGTCAGGTCCAATAAGAGGTGCGACATACAAGGTGTCAGGATAGGCCGGATTCTTGACACTGGTTGAGGCCCAGAGGAGCCTTTGCTTCTTGGCTCCCTTCTTAACTAGAGCTTCCCACCTAGGACCAGAAAATTTCCTTTGGTAGAGCTGGTAAGCCAATGCTGCTTGGGCCACTGCTGCCTGTAAAATTCAATGAGCCGTTATGAGAATATATGAAATTCGCAGATGTAATAAATCCAAAGGCAGGAATAGACATTTGGTAAACAAAGTTACCTTGCCGCGTAGATTAAGGGCCTCTGGGGTGCCAATTTTCTCGAGGCTCTTGTCAATGAGAGTGTCAACTCGACTGACAAAGAAAGAGGCAACACTTGTAACCCTAGAGAGGTCATTTAAGCCTGATGCCTCCAGACCATCCAAGTAAGCATCAATAACAGCTTCGTATCTTGCGAGAGAGAATATCAGCTGTACACATAAGTACCAGAAACATAATTATACTTTAACCATGCAAGTAAAAGAAATCAATACAATACTAATGTCACCGGTCAGGACCGTTGAAGACTTTTCAAATTCCTATTAGACACGAGCTTGAGCTTAAAATATCAGTTCAATTTGTCATGGTACCAATAGGCCAATCTAGAATTGTAAATCATAACTATACAAAACTAATTTATTTAATTTATATTATATGAAAGGATGTAGCACAAACTCACCGTCACATTCACACTTATCCCATTAGCAATAACTTCCTTGATTGAAGGAACACATGCCTCTGTAGCTGGAATCTTAATATACACATTAGGGCGGTCAACCACTTTATGAAGCCATTTTGCAGCTTCTATGGTTCCCTCAGTGTCATCTGCGAGCCTGGGAGATACTTCAACAGAAACATAGCCATCACCACCATCTGTTTGATCATAGATTGGTTCAAATAGTTTGCAGGCATCTTGGATATCCTTTACTACAAGTTCCCAGTATGCACTTTCAATGTCTTTCCCAGCTTGCACAAGTTCCCTGCAATGATTGAGTAATTTATTTTAGATATAACAGTAGGAAGGATATATTGCTACACTATAGTGCAATGTACACCAATAAGACCGTTACTAACATGTCCACAAAACACCATTATACTTAATGCAGTTACGACCTGCCCATCACAAGAATAATTGGAGCTAAGGAGTGTCACATCGGTGTAGTTTACTTTTACTACACTAAACTACAACTAAGTGAATGCTTGTTTCAATTAAATTTGGAGAAACAATCACTTTCTTTTTGCCGCTCTAAGAGAGAGCGTTTGAAAAAAGTAAAAAACAGATGCTTTCCATGAGAAAGGATATGCTAAACATGGGCTCATACACTGAAAAGACACACTATAGACAGACAAATATGATCTGTGTCCATGCCTCACAGTTTGTAGTACGCTGTCCACCACATTGTTAAGCTTTAAAAAGAAATATCAGAACAGAACTTATATAAGATATGCATGGTACCTGAACTGATCATTGTAAGCATCGGAGGATGAGATAGCTTTCTGAAAGATCTGCAATCACATGGACAGACAGCAGATTAGAATAGCAACATCCAAGGAATGCATCTTACAACTCACAAGAAATGTTTGGAACATTAATCAGTTTTAATTTCCGCATTATTATTATCAGGATAAGGAAAACATTTCAAAAATAAAAAACATTACCGCAGGGTTGCTGGTGACACCTCTGACACCACTGGCTATCAGAGGAAGCAGATCTGTAACAGGTCTGCAGAGATTATCATACCACGGACTCTGCCCTTCTTTCTCATAGAGATCATGAAGCACTGTCCTCTTTGCAGCACTTCCATTCCCATCAGTTTGAGAGCATTTAACCCTGAATGAAAACAATCAAGCGTTAACTATTCGCCTCCCATATAAACTGTTTGAGAAAAAACAAAGCCTCCTTGAAAATATTCGTCACGTAAGGAGAGAATTGGAAGAGTCTATTTAGGCAAATGACTCCTACAAGCTATCTATAGCTTATAAGAAACACGGAAACAGTGTCCCTCATGAACAAAAAAATGAAATTTGTCCTCTTTATGGATAATTTCAAGAAAAAAATGAAATTTGTCTTCTTTATGGATAATTTCAAGAAAGAAACGAGATTCATACTAATAATATAAGTAGACAACAGAGAAAGCGATTGGATACTCATAATTTTTATTAGTTCCAATGATAAAAAAAAAATGTTCTTAACCTGGATTTACAAAAAATGCAATTATATATTTCTCTCCGTCCAATGATTTCTTATAAATATCTAGATATGCATAGTACGATCGTATCCAACATAGTTTTCTAATAATCTATATATCTTTCAGAATAATCACACTATCCGCGTGTGCATCATACTTAGCACGCTAGTCTCAGTTCAAAGAGCAACACAACTGACAGCTCGCAAGAAAATTGCAAAGACAAAGTCTGAAGCGAGCATTCTTCTAAAAAACCCTAGAAACCTCAAGAAAACTTTTGAAACGAAAATCTAAGCTAAAAAGAAAACAAAAAAACAAAAACGAGGTCCACTTTCACTCTTCCGTGAAAATTAAGTTGTACCACCAGCTATGAAAACTTGTATCTATTCTCAGCTTCCAACTATCCACAACTCAGGTCACACATCCAACCAAACACGACCTAACGACAAATACGATGGCGATCGCTCGCAGCTACTTTCAACTTCAGCGATTCAGCTCACGAAAACGGGAAAAAGAAAAATAAATAAATAAATAAAAAAGTGGTGCATGTGGATGCTGTGTGAGAGATCGGAGAAAGAAAAGGTGGAGGAATAGCGATCCGATGAAAGCGCGAGAGGGATCGGAGAAAACATACCGGAGAGAGGTTTTAAGAGGGAGGGAGTGAAGAGATCGGAGGGAAGCGGAGAGGTTAATTTTGTAATTTGCGGCGGAAGAAGAAGGTCTGAGGGAGAGGAAGCAGTTGCGAGAAGAATCGCGTCGGGGTCGAAGCGCTTCTGATAAGGAAGCAGCTGGGTTTGGCGTTGAGAGCTTGGAAACGGAAGCCATTGGGAATTGCAACACACCAAACGCAGCAGCGACTACGGTAGGTGCTATCGCTTCAATTTAATTATATATATATTGTTATGCATTTTACACTTAGTTTTATTTTTATTATTACATGAAGAAGTTGGTAGAGAGAAAGTTGGTGCAGCTTTTGGGTTGACCCAAAAGCCAGAGACAGCGCAACCAAATACGAGGCACGAAAGGGGTAATATAGGAATTTGACACATTGGTTTCGTCCCCTAGCCGCCATCTACTATTGCTGTACGCTATCATTTTATTTTATTATTATTTAAATATTTTTATATTTTGATCAGTTTTCCTATTAGTCCCAATGTAAATATTATTTTCAGATATTTTTATTGGATGATACGAAAAAAAAAAGTTGTTGGAAAGCATCTATCTTAGTTCAGACTGCGCGTGTTTGGATTTGGGTTATGTTGGTGCATTAATCTAAGCCCAGACAAGCGTGAATGGGCTTTGAAGTGGGTTACACCATACAATAAAATTCATGTATGTCAGTTATTAGTTAACGTTATGGAATCAATATGTAACGTGTTATATTAGTGCATACTATTTTTTTTAGTAAATTTAAATTTAATTTATTTAAGGAATCCGAATTTATAATTCTTTTAATATATAATATATATTAGACGAAATTATACATGTTAGTATAATATCTGATATTACTAGTTTGCAGGATACATCTTGTTTACCTTATTACAATAACAACCCAACATTTCAAAACATATAATTGAAAATGGGATTGTTTTGAATAGATATGCATCCATACATAGTAACGTTTATTGCACATATATACTTGTGATTTCGAGTTATTAATCTTGAACTATTTTCTCGAAACCTAAGATGATATGATAATTTTTGGAAAAAAGAAACTATCATATATAGTGAAACCTTAATATTTGAGTGTTGTGTTGGAATTATCTCCTTCGAATAGAATCAAGTTGTCGTTTGCAGTTGAAGAAGGTTGCTGCAACGGGTGATCCAAGATTATAAAGCTCACTAAAATCTCTGGTGTTGAAATTTTGGCGCCATCCTGGAGCGTACACAGTTTGTCTACCCAGTTGACGAAAAAGTATGAAAACAATACGATGAATCCCCATCACTGGTCGTGGACCTTCGTACCCCACAACCTCTTCACCTGTTAAAAGTGCAAGAGTACACGTCTTATAATTAAGACAATGTTTTTTCTCTCTAAATTAATTCTTATTTAATAAATTTCGTATATATCTTTTTCGTTCTCTGTATTAAAAGAGAGAGAAGTTGAACTTAAAGAAGGTACCGTAGTTTGTTCCTGTAGTTCCTGGAATATTGGCAACTAACCTGGAAGGATAAAAAAAGACAAGTAAGATCACGATTTGTCTTGCCAAATATGCTGTTTCATTTTACGATCACAGCATCACCACACTCAAAAAGGCAAAGGATAGAATAAAGGGAGATCTGAATTAGAGCTCAATTTATTAAACATCAAAATTTATATTTTAAACATTATTATTTCATATTTTAAATTTTACAATTATAAAGACAGGACTTAGAAAAAAAATACATACATATATAAGATAAAAAAATATTTTACAAATTTCTTTCTTTCTTAATGTTTCAAACATCACTGCTGCAGAAAAAGTTTATATTAGTGACTGATCAAATATGTCGATAATAGAAAAATTTATCACTGATTTAAGTTTAGCAACAGATAATAAAATTCATATCGGGATCGTAAAGTGGTCATTAACAGCGGTCCGAGACAGCAGTTGGAATCATATTAGAAGTAGTGTTTAAGTCTAATTCAATTCTATAAAATTAGTTTTGTAAAGTAAAATTTGCATACTATTTGTATATTATAAAATTGTTTTATCTCTAATCGATATAGACACATACGTGATATTTGTGATACGACGGAGAAAAGAGATACATAAAATTTGTAAGAAGTGATAAAATGTTTAAACAGAAAAGGTGGGGGGTAAAAGAAGTGTGGAGATGTGGAAGAATAATGTTGGTGTGACTTCTGCCACCATCTTCTCCTAAATGTGCCTTAGATATTCAAGGGCACTTACCAATGCAGATATTCTCTCTGATTTGGATTTCCTGGACTAGGTGCATCAGGATCCACCATCACCTATAAATTAAATTAAATGCAACAAAAAAATTAACTATTTATTAATTAAAACCCTAAAACCTGTTGGCTAGGTATGAAAAACTAGATGATAAATAATATTGTGGCATATATATATACCAGAGTGTAAAGGGTTCTGAGATCATCTCCACCAATTTCAACTCTTGGTTGGTTCATCACTTGTGAGGGTTTCAGCTCACAACAGTTGATAACTTCTGAGCAATTGTTAAAGATTATCCTCAGAGACACACCACTTCTGAATGGCTCCAAAACATCTCCAACAACACCTCCAATAACAAGAGGATCCATTGATCTTGGCATAGTTATAATCTTTATATATATAACTCTTCACCTATATATATAACTTCTTCAGCTTGGTTCTTCCTTCACCTATATATAATGAACGAGGGAAATGCCTATTTATGCATGTCATTGCGTACGTTTACTCATATTGCATTATCTCTGGATTCTTCTCTTATACTTATTTCTCCATCATTTAAAGTGAAAGGTTCTTCAAGTTTATGTGAGGGAAAAAAAAAAAAAAAATTTAAAAAGATGCATAGATATGTTATCTAGAACTTCTCATTGGTGCCACATACTTTAAGTTGTGGTCGTAAGACAAGCACCACTTCACACTTAAGTCTTGTTCTTCCACTCATTTATCACGTTAAACTTAATTATATAACATCGTCGTATTTAGGTTTGGACAATCTATTTAATGTTGATGTTTGGTAATACAAGAGAACAAAAGAATCACTTTTTAAAGTGTGTAATTTTCGATTAAAAAAAAGTGAAGTAAATATTTTGTGACTCTACTAAAGGGCCACACGGCATGCACACCCCCTTCACCTGATTAGATAGAAAACTTTCTGTGCCAACTGTAAAGTCATTGATCCATATTCTCTTATTCCTTCTCTTGTCTTGCATGCTCCTCTCACTTTTTTGCCCATACTTTTTCTATTTTATATATACACTATTTATCTTTCTAATTCATATATATACATCATAATTATTTTTTATAACTTTTTTTTTGGGTTGATTAACACATCATTGTTGTAGAAAACACCATAACACGTATTCCAGTATTATTAATTCAGTAACAGTTTTGATCTCACGGCTTTTCAATGAACCATTTCCCTTTCAGGTATTCTATCGAACAGTTTACGGACATTCTTGATTTGGTTAAGTTTAAGGCACGGGTACACCAAGGAAGACACCAACTTTACACATTCTTAAATCATTTTCTCTCCTATTTATGTTTAATTCGCATACGTTATTTGTAAACACTACAAAACTCTCTCTCAATGGTCTCAAACTATTATTTCTTTTATCTTTTTGTATTAAACCTTTAAGAGTTATTTTTTTTCAACCGACCAATTTTCTTTTAAATTGAAATTTCAATAGTCTATTTTTGAGAAAATGACCAATATTTAAAAGTCTTCGTGAACGTTCTAGAATCTCATGAGGTCTAAAGAATTTAGAAATAAAACTTTATTATAACATCAGGAATCTCGACAAGAGATATATTATACATTGTATAAAAATAAATTCAACCAAGATAATTAATACAATATTCTGACTTATTCATTAATAGAAGATACATTTGGTGGAATATACATTCATCCTGATACTGAGTAAATTCTGTGTTCTGAGTGTGAATGCCATAGCCACCTCCGAAATTGTTGTGAAAGAAGAAGGCACACTGCATGCAATGTGTTTATTTTGAAGTTATATATTTATTAAAAGTGTTATTATTATTATTATTATTGTCTTCTCCTTGCAGTAGGTTCATTTGCTCTTCTGCAGTTGAAGTAGGTGGCTGCAACCGGCAAACCGAGGCTATAAATCTCTGCAAAATCTTTGGTGTTGAAATTTTGGCGCCACCCAGGAGGTTGCACACTTTGTCTACGTTCTTGTCGAAATAACGCAAAAACAATTCGATGAATCCCTGCGCTTGGTCGTGGACTTTCGTACGACACTATTTCTTCCCCTGCATGCATGCACGCAAAAAATCTCATTATACATGCTACTGTACTATTAATATTCGATCAACCATTTTTTAGCGATAATGCATTACATTCATTATTAATAAATTTTATATTACATAAGATTTTTCTTATAAATTTATTAAAAAATTTAAAAAAAATATTTTTTTCTGTCATTCTTTCTAAAAATCTTAATTAATAAATAATTTTTTTATGTGTAATCATTTCTTACAAAATTATAAAACTTACAAGTATTTTTTACAAAATTTGTTATGAAAAGTGTTTTATACAAAATATTTTGTAAAAAATTGATAGCAATTTCTTTCAATTTTTTTTCACAATAAAATTGTATTTTCTACGAAAAAAAATATAAAACAAAATTGATAGAAAATATGAATTTTTTAACAGTGACTTTTTCGTTATTTATATATACTTCATATAAATATAAGAATGTTTAAACTTCTTACCAATATAAAGATATAAGGAATATATATATATATATATATATATATATATATATATATATATATATATATATAATAACACTTACCAAAGTTTGTCCCTGTTGACGCTGGAATATTGGTTACCAACCTATTCAACAAAATACAAAGAAATTCATAAATTTAATTTGCTAATACAATTATAATCAAGCAATTATCTCATACAATATTTCTATTTTTCTTAAGATAAAACATATTATACCTCGTGTTAGTACGTAGTATTTATAATGATACTTGAATGACAAGTTTTAGGTTTGTCAAACATTAAACCGGAACAGAAAAAAAAAATTGTTGTTGTTAAATATGGATTAATCAACTTTTAATTCATGTACTTAATAAGAGTGATATATTTTTATATTTACTTTCTTCTTATTTTCCTACAACTTTATCATTAATCGTAACGATTTTTTTTTATTGTAATGATAATTATTTTTGCTATCGTAAGAAAATATATATAACAGCGCATATATTTGAGTAGTTTTAATAATATGGATTATATATAAATGCTCCATGCACTAGTCAGAAATCATATACGGTGTGTTATGCAGTGAGAAATAATGTATCTCATTAATTAGTTTAATTCTCATAATATTTTGTATTCAAATGATTTTTAGTCCTGATATGAAACCCTATCTTTTTTTCATCTGGTCCTGCATTAAAATTTTATAGCTCATTTAACAAGAAAATTCACTATTTTCCATAAAATTTCTACCATCACGTAAAATACAGATTTCTTAGGTGATTTGCTATAACCAAGAAAATTTAAAAATGTTTTTTATTTTGGCCAAGTAACACTCCTTTTTTTTTCATTTTAGTTGTCAGATTTTTTTTTCAAAATTGATTGTTATACGTTCTAAAACGCAGTGTAAAAGACGAATAAAAAAAAAAAGACTATCCAACAAAACCAAAATACAATAATTTATTTGTACTACTAATGATATTCTATACTTTTTTTTTATATATGTGGCTTGCTGCTAGAAAGTTAGTTCTATATTCTCTTTTGACTTCGTAATAAGAAAAGTCAAAACTTGATGTTTAAAAGTTAGGGAAAAAAAGTGTTTCATTTTACTCATTATGGTATGCAAACTAAAAAGCAGAGAGAATGTGAATTTACTTTTTGGGCAAAAAAAAAAGATATTGTAAACATAGCATTATAAGAATTACGATTGCAAACATAGATTTTAAAACATTTTTTCAATCGATTTTCGTATATTTGCAAGATTTTTTCATATACGGGGACCAAATAATAAAAGGAAGGTAAGTGCATAAGGACCAACAAATTATTTAAACAGATTTTTGTAAAGGTGAAGAATCGAGATAATAAGCAATTGAAAAAGAAAAAAAAAAAACAGATGAATCTTATTATTTCCACGTCAATTCATATGATTGGGTTTATTAGACACCAAGTTAAAACTCATGGATGCAAATTTAGAAAGCATATAAGTGGTGATGGAGTATATGTTTGCCAGAAGAATAAAGAAAAAAAGGTATGAAAAAGTTCAGAAATTTTGGAATAATATTGAAAAGTAGATGTTAGAAACCATAGAATATGTATATATCTTGATGCAATATCATGTGAACGTCACGACCGCAGTTAACTTTAATATTTGAGTCTCAGAAATCTATTTTATTATATTATATTATATTACAAAAAAATTGATTATTATATATATTCAGAATTCGTAGATAAATAACAATTTTTTGTAAGAAATATAATGTTACCTATTAATTAATAGTATCACTCTTATAATGTTGTATCCTAATAGAATAAAACCATAAAATGCTTTAAGAATAATTTGATACTATAATGAATTAAAGTAATTTAATTTTTTATTAAAAAATATATAAATATTAGAGTACTAATTAAAACTATTAACCAGGTATAAAAAGCTAATAAATTACATAATAAAAAGGAAAAGGACACTTACCAGTGCAAATATTCCCTCTGATTTGGATTTCCTGGACTAGGTGCATCAGGATCCACCATCACCTGCAAATTACACAAAGTGCATTGGAATTAACTATTAATTAATTAAAACCCTAAAACGTGGTGCTAGGTATCCAGAGAACTAAATTTTTTTTATCGATAAATGTTAATTGTTAGTATTTTATTAGTGGAAATAGTTAAACTCACAGCCTCTCCATTGTTCCATTCAAATTTTTCAAATTTTATAACTACCAAATATCAGTGGGAAGAGATAAACACACAACCTCTCCCACAGTTCCTTTCAACTTTTACTACCAAATCAATCTTACAGTGTTTTGTGTGTGTTGAAAGTCTCGCATCGACTAAAGATAAGATTAATTCATAATATATATAAATGGGTGCAATTCTCATTTTACAAATCGATTTTATAAGATTGAGTTAAACTTAAAGTTCACTTCCTAGCACTCCGGAAAAAGTTGATATAAACTAAATAATAAAATGATAAGAACTGGAGCAGTTATATACATATATAGATATACCAGAGTGTAAAGGGTTCTGAGATCATCTCCACCAATTTCTACTCTTGGTTGGTTGAGAATTTGGTAGGGTTTGAGCTCACAACAGTTGATAACTTGCAAGGAATTGTTGTAAAGTATCCTAAGAGAAACACGAGTTGTAAATGGCTCCAAAACATCACCAATTACACCACCAATAACAAGAGGATCTGTTGATCGAGGCATGGTTAATCTAACTTTGATTGTTCTTTCTATTTATGGGGAAATACTGTGTATGTGGGTATCCCTATTTATATCTGCATGCTTTCTGTTTTACTCATATTGTTGCATCCTCAATATAGATTCCCATCTTCTTTTTCAATAACAATTCAAGTAAGAGAAGAAACAGAACATTGAAAAAAGAATTCTTAAAAAAGAAAGTTCTTGCAACTTGCAAGATGCATATGCTATCCCGAACATTTTGAGGATGTGTTGGATACGTGGTCGTGAGAGAGTTACGTTACACTTGTAGGGGAGAAAGTACATATACTTTTATTTATTTCAAAACATTTTTTTCTATGTTAGGTGTAAAACTTTAGCTTTTTTTTAATGTAAAGTTTTGACTTGATTTTATATTAGATATATTTTTTTAAAAATCTGATGGTTGCATGGATTGACTCCCGATCTTCTACTTAGTTATTAGATTAAACATTGTATTTTATCATAATAAAATATCAACAAAAAAGGAAAAATATGAATATATCAGTTTAGTTTTATTCTCACTGCTAAACTTGTTTTAGAAATATACGAGGAAGAAAAGTTTAGAATCATGTAGCTTTTTGAGTAATATTTGGATGGACCATTGTGGTGAGAGTTCCAAATAGAAAGTTTTGGAACAATAAAAACCTGATTACAACTAGAAGAAGGTTTGAAAGAGAAGTATCAATTGCTAGAAAAGAAAACTCACTGGTGAAAAAGCTCAATTAACTTCATTCAATAAGTTTTGGTTTTAAGAAGATTTAATTCTATTAAAACGTAATGATTTTTTAAAATTATTGAGAATTTCTAGGTTTCGGTTCTAATTAAAATCGAAGCATATACACTTTAGATTTCGGTTGTCTTAGTATTGGTGTCTACAAGTTTCCATTAATTTAAAAAATGTCATTGATATTTTTTATATTTTGATTATCAAACTACATCATGATTCAACGATTGAGATCACTAATAATTCGATGATCAACTAGCATTATGATTGAAATCAGACAAACAATATCATTATTTTTATATTTTGATTATCACATTATGTTATAATCAAACGATTGAAATTATTGATAATTCGATCATTAACTTATGTTGTGATAGGATGATCAATGTTATTGTTTTTTTATTTCGATCATTGACGTGCATCATGATCTCATAACATTGTCTTTTTAGTTGTCTTCATTTCTTTAAGAGAATGTCATCCTAGTTAATACCAAAATGTTCTAGACAAAAAGAACAAAAATCCCTAAATCAAAAACATTTTATGTGTTCTCTCTTTTTCTGTTTTTTTCTCCCTCTTATTTAACTTAATATCTAAGGGTTATTATTCTTCATAAATTATTCTGTTTATTGTCTAAATTTATTGTATTTATTAATACTATTAAGAGTAATTTAAAGGTTTCAAAAGCAGTATCATAATTCTCTCGTTAAATATACATTAGAAAGAAAATTTGTGGAGAAAAAGTTGGTGCAGCTTTTTGGGTTGACCCAAATGACAGAGCAACCAAATAACGGGTGGAGGAGGGGTAATATAGGAATTTGCTACCATTGGTTTCTTCCTCTGGAGGAGACTATCATTTTATTTTATTATTTACATATTTTTATATTTTGATGAGTGTTTGGATTTGGATTATGTTGATGAAATTCAATTTTTTCTCAGGTTAAATATTTTTTTTAATTGTTAGTAAAAATTAGAATTAATTCTTTTTAAAAGTTCTAAATTAATTTAATCTTTCATATTTAAAAATATATGAATTTAATCTTTTAAATTAAAACTTTTTAAATTTATTTGATATTTTTAAAATTTATCAGTTAACATTAAAATAAAATGTATCAAACAGTATAAACAAACTAAAATATTATAATAAAATACGTTTAAAATATTAAATAAAATAAATAAAATTTAATTAAAAAACTAAATTTATTCATTTTACATAGAAAGCTAATTTTAATTTAAAAAAAAAAAACATATTTAACCGTTTTTACTGTGATGTTTTTTATCTGTGGACAAGACCGAGCCTAAAGGATACATTAATCTAAGCCCACAGAAGATAGCGCATATTATTATGCTAGACGCGTGAATGGGCTTTGGGGCGGATTACACCATACAATCACGTATTTTATTCTTACGATAAATCTTACACAACAAATATCTTACACGTATCATTTATTCTATGATTTTAAACCAAACATGTATAGCCTCTCATTCTCCTGTATTCATAAACATTACCAATTTCTAATTTAGAAATATTAACACGACTTTTCATTGTAAATAAAAATACATATAAACCATTTTTATTTTTGTCGGACTCGCATAAATTATTTTCATTACAGAAACTACAGAAATGCTGAGAGCAAGACCAATAAATAATTTCATAAATATTTCCCATGCATCTTTATTTATGTTTGGAGAAAAATAAATATTTTTAGGCTATCATTTTATCATTTTATCTTATTATTACTTAAATAATTTTATATTTTGATCGGTTTTTCAATTAATCTAAATGTAAATGTTATTTTCAGATATTTTTATGTTAAAAAAGAAAGAAAAAAAAAAACTTGTTGCAAAGCATCTATTGATGAAATCCAATTTGATGAAATCCCATTTGAGGTACCTTCGAACATTTCTTCAGCACTTTCAAACTTTTGCATTGAAAAATAAAACGGTGTTTTTAGAATACACCAGATTTCGAAAACCGATTTAGAAAATCATTGGATTTTTACGATTAACCATTCTCCCAGATTTCTTAATATTGTTTAGTATCCTCACAAATGTCTCAAATTGGGTGTATTCTTTTCTTCTTCTTTTTTACTTTTTTAATGTTATTTTTTTATTTAATTTAAAAAAATATTTAATTTTTACTTATAATTTAGTTTTTCAATTTCTTATAATTTTGTTTAATTTATTTGTTAATGACTTATGTTTTTGTTCTTTTATTTATTTTAATTTTATTTCTTTAATAAATGTGTTTTTTAAAATTTCTAGTTATTTTTTATTTTATTTATTTTAATTTTTAAATAAAAGTTAAAACTAACAAAACCATAAAAACTTAAACATAACTATAAAAAATTTAAAATTCAACTATAAAGTAGACAAAATTATAAAAAATTAATTAATCAAAATTAAAAAATAAAATTAACCGAATTTCAAAATTCGGATAAAATTTTTATCAGATTTCATAATCCAATTCCTTATTATGAAATCCGTAGATTTGTTTCTCTGGATTTCGACACATCTGATATATATTTATTTTTTATGTTTTTAGCCTTTATTTATTTATATTTAATTTACTTTTCAATGGCTTATAATTTTGATTTATTTATTTATTAAACGTGTTTTTTCAATAATTAGTTATTTTTAATTTTATTAATTTTTTATATACTCTTCTATAATATTTATTAAAATATTTATTAAATTTAAACGTAAAATAAAATTTAAATAAACAAGTTAACTCAATTTTGAAATCCGGTTAACATATATTAAATATTAAATGTTATTAAAACATTATAATATAATAATTAATATACTTTATTTAATTTTATACACATTTGTGTTAATTTAATTTGAGTAAAATAAAATATATTTTATTTTTATGTTAATTTAAATAAATATTTTTAATATTTATTGAATTTTAAGTTAAACAATATTTATATAAATACGTTAATACGGTTAACATATACGAAATTCTATCAATATTATAATATACTAATTAAAATATTTAATAAATTTGTTTAAATCTTTACTAAACTAAAATTGAACCAAATAAATTATATTTTATTTTTATATTAATTTAAATAAATTTTTTAAAAGATCATAATAATTAAAACATTTATTAAATTTTAATTTAAAATAAAATTTAAATAAATATGTTAATTGGATTCTGAAATAATGCTAATATATAATAAATTATATTAAAACATTATAATATATTAATTAAAATATTTAATAAATTTTGTTTAAATTATTATTGAATTAAAATTAAACTAAAATTAAAATATGTTTTATGCTTATGTTAATTTAAATAAATAATAAAAAACAATTATTCTAGTTAAAATATTTATTAAATTTTAATTTAAAACAAAATTTAAATAAATATGTTAAACAGATTTTGGAATTCAGTTAATATACAGTAAATTATATTAAATATTAAAATATCTTAATTAAAATATGTAATAAATTTTTATTAAATTAAAATTGAACCAAATATAATATATTTTATTTTTTATGTTAATATAAATCAATATTTAATAAAAACGTATTAATTAAAATATTTATTAAATTTTAATTGAAAACAAAATTTAAGCAAATATAGATTTGGAAGCCGTGAAAGTGATTAATCATATTTCGAAATCTGTGTGAATTTTTAATCGGATTTCGAAATTTGACGAGTTTTATAAACGGATTTCGAAATACGGTAGTCGTTTTTAACTGGATTTCAAAATTTGATTCATTTTCAAATCCAGTTAACCATCTAAACCTGTAACATTATTTTGACTGAATTTCTAAAAGATTAAAACTGATATCAGAGAAATTAGGTTTGTGAGAAAGTTAATATTGGAGACAAAAATTTTACCCCGTCAAAGTTCAAACAATTATTTTGGATTTAAAAAAAAAAAAAAAGAGTTGTGAACAATTATAATAATAAAAAAATGCTAATATTATATTTTACAATATTTCACAGCTTTTCTTTCGACATGCCATGTGTTAATTTAAAAAATAAATAAATATTTATTCCTATTTTAGTTTATAAATACGTATTTATGTCCTTGAAAATAGGCTTATGTGTCCGATATTGCTATTATTATATAACGGTAGATCTAATAACGTGTTTTTAGGTGGCACCACCTTTTTTGACTAATAACACAAACATTTTCATTATTTTCTTTTCTATCACAGTTTTTTTTCTTCATTTTGTTTGTCATATTGCGACTAATTGATTTCACATAATGTGAATCGAATACGAATTTCTCGTTATTGTGATCATTTCCCAAATTAAAAAACGTTCAATCTAACAAACCAAAAAAATAAACGTTAACCCAAATAAATCGATTTTTGTTTTTTGTATTTTATTTATGCGAAAGGGAATAAGAGGAAATGGACTAAGGAGAAGAAGCATAGCAGTAAGAGAAAAGAAAAACAAAAATTAGTGTCTCGCGGAGAAGAAGAAAGTTGGGGTGGAGTTTAGAAAACAAAAAAAAAAAAAGAGCAATCAAATAGTGTAGGCCCAAGAAAAATACTTTGGATCTATCCGATGCCTTTAGGGCTTCTGTCACGGGCCTAAGGATCCATCAGAGTTTCTTTACATTTCGTAATTTTTTTATTTAATTCCTTCGAATTTACTAGCCACTGAAAATATATTTTTTGTTTCTTGGTTTAAATTGTATTTTATTCTCCACAATTTAGACTCTCTATTTTTTTCCCTCGGATTTTAGTTTCTAAATTTTAAATTTGTTTCTTGTTTCTTTCTGTTTTTATTTTAATTAAATGAAGTATTTTTATGATATTTTAAATGAATGTGATAGGTTTAAAATTCAACTGGAACAAAATAAAAGAAATAAAATGCTTACAGAAAATATTGTTGCTATATATTCTGCTCGAAGAAAAAAGAGATATACAAAGAGAAAGGTATACAAGAAGTGAAGTGAAGTGAATAATAGAAAGTGTGGTTTGATAATCGAGGATGAGAGAATGATTTTTCAAGAAATTAATTTTTTTAATTTTTTCTTATAATTCGAAGTGATATTTTTTAAATTTTTTTTTTTTTATATTTTGAAATCACTTGAAATTATAGGAAAAAATAATAAAAATTTATTGGTTAAAATATTGATAAGGTTAAGCTCTTCTTCCACCCCAACCAGTTTCACGTTGACAGTTAAAATAGACGGCAGCAACCGGTAATCCAAGGTTGTAAACTTGAGCAAAATCTCTGGTGTTGAAATTGTGACGCCATCTTGGAGCATGAACTATTTGTCTACCCAATTGTCGAAACAACACAAAAGCAATACGATGAATCCCCGACGTTGGTCGTGGACTTTCATATTCCACGATTTCGTGTCCTGTAACATACCACACAAATAACCATAACAAAATTAACCCATTCCGACAAAAAAACATTACAAATTTAAATGTTGTAACCGTACCAAAGCTTGCCGCAGTAGTAGCTGGAATATTGGTTACCAACCTACGCATTCCGTCAACACACAAAATATTAATTTATATGTTAAAAAATATCTATTTATTTTAGTTTATTTTAAATCATATTTATTTAATGTGAAGCTCTCTTTTTCTAAAACAATATAAATGCATTGATTACGTTGAAATTTACTTTTTTATATTTCAAAATGTTTATGACTACCATTTGTTGATTTCAATTTCATTTCAGATTTTATATTTGTTAATATGTAATGAAGTTTCTTATTCTTAATTATTTTCGTATATTTGTTGAATAAATTTTTAATATATATCAATTTATTCTTTTAAAATTTGTATTGAACAATAACATATAAACCTTCAATATTATATATGTTAATCTATTTAATTCATACTAATTACAATAACATAATATTAAATAATTTTCAAAATTAATATTCATGAACGTTTTTAAAATTAAATTTTTATATTTGTATATTTGAATACTATATATGTAGTTTTTTGTTATTGTTAAAATAAACATATTTTTGAATAAACTAATTTTACATAATATAATTATTTTTGGATGTATTTTTCATTGAATAAGGCAATTAATTTTAAATAAAGTTAATTATCTATTCATAAACAAATTTTAGGTTAAAAAAACTTTTAAACTAAACCAGATGAATATTGCCAAACAACTTCTATTATTATTATTTTTTTAAAAAGAGCTTTAAAGTAACTTTTATGTCTGCAAAAACTTGGGCCAAACAACCAGTGACAAAAGACTTCCCGCACCCTATCAAATTTCTTGGTGCACCCCTAATCAAAAGCCTCCAAAAAATTATTTCCATAATACAAGTGTGATGATTGTCCACCGGAGAAAATTTTCCAGATTTATTTTAATGTGTTTCGAAAAATGAAGTAGGAATATGGTGTAAGAAGTAATAACCTAAATTATAGCGAGTAAAAACGATTTAAAGAGTCTTGTTGGCGACCATTTAGAATAAGGGATTAAGGCAATAAAATAATTTTGTCAAATTCAAAACTATTGTGGTCAATGTTTTCAAATTTTAAAGTATTAATTAATTATTCTGATTTTTTTCTCGAATTAAACTAATAAAATATTTATATTTCCAATAGAGAAGAGTAATTTGTCCGATCAAACTACTAAAATATTTATATTTCCGATAGAGAAAACTAAGTTGTGTATTTATCGGAAAAGTAAGATCACTAGTAAAATTATGTCAATAAGCTACGTATATATTATTTTTTCTAAATTCCTGTGTAAAAAAAACCTTAAATTAAAATATTACTTTAATGGATAAAATATTCATTGGAAATTATGGGAGAATGGAGTTATGGAGAAAAAAAAATGTTACACGCTCTTTTAATTCCTTAATTAGCGTTCTTAGTATTTATTTACCAATGTTCAATTCGTTTGTTTGACATGATTCTTATTATATATTTTTTACTTAGTCCAACACTTCAAAATCTAGATTAATTTATGTATGATTTGCACTACATGGATCGAAATCAAGAACATAATTATGGAATTCTGATTATTATAAAATAAGAGGCTCTTTCTTTTCTCCTTAACATAAAATTGATGATTAAAATGTTGAAGTAAGGAAAGAAGTTTTTTTTGTGTTGAAGTTTGAGATTATGGTAAAGTGAAGGAAGTGAAGAAAAGTTATAGATTAGCAAGAGAAGGCACTGACCAATGCAAATATTCCTTCAAACATGGGTGGCTTGGGCTAGGAGCATCAGGGTTCACCACTATCTGGTTATAGAAGAATTAATGCAGAGTGTGTAAAAAAGTGTTGATAAATGAAGAAAAATGTGAAAGAGAAACTATGGAAGTAGCATACCAGAGTGTAAAAGACTCTTAGGTCATCATCTCCACCAATAAGAACTCTTGGTTTGTTCACAATTTGGGAAGGTTTCAACTCACAACTATTCATAACATCATACTGATTCTTATAAACAACTCTCAGACTCACAGAACTTCTAAAAGGATCCAAAATTTCTCCTATTATACGTCCAATTACAAGGGGATCCTCCATTGATCTTTTCCTTCCCCTTAATTCACCTTCTAAATTAATGTGCTTGTGCCTATTTATAAACCTTCTTGCACTTGTGTCTGTGTGTGAGAGTTCTCTGATGTGACTTCGATAGATTCTTCCTTTTTTTTTTCCTTATACATATTAGGAGTGTTTAAGGTGTGTATAAGGATATGTTTCAGTTGGATTCAATTTCATTCATCCATATATGTATTTTTCTATTAAATTTTAATGAGATCATCTTATATTTAACGATCAGTTGACTTTAGGTTTATAACTGTGATGTTAGATTTAATATCGATTGAGTCGTTAAGGTGAATGTCAATTGGGTCTTAATTTCAATATTAATTGAGTTGTTAAACCTAATACTGATAGATTAAGTACTAATATAGTAAATTAGAGGTTGAATGCTAATTATGTAAGTAACCATTCTGGTTATGACAAATGACACCAATTAAATAGAGAGTTTGGTGAACAACAAAGATCGAACACCACCGAAGACCGAAAAAAAAATATGCATAAAAGAACTTTAGAAAGTAAACGGAGACAAAATACTTTGAATATTTGACTAATACTTTACTTTTGACTAGAATAATATGCGTTCTAAAAATAAATATTTACAAATTTTAAAATATATTACATTTATTTATAAATACATTTAAAATATACTATCCAATATGTATGTTATTTGTATTTTGACTAAATAGTATATTTAAATAAATTAAACCAAAACCTAAAAAAGTAGCATGGTATAGAGGTTTGAAAAAGGAAGTTAAGACAAAAAAATGTGACTTTTTTCTTTCTTTTTTCTGAATTATATATATGTAAAATAACAAATAAAAATAGAAAATATATTATATTAATAGGAAAGTTGAAAGTATGGATTTAACATAAAACATTATTCGATCTAGTAAATAATAAATTTCATTGGATTGAATTGATATGTACTCACGTATTAAAAACACCCAATTAATTCAATATTTAGATTGAATTTGAGTGATTTATATTTTTGCATAATGTAATCATGAACACTCTTCTTTATATAAGATTTAGATCCGTGTTTATAAAAAGAGGAGTGAAGAGAGAAAAGGAGGGAGTATATCACGTGTTAAAAAATTAAAAGAAGCATCTTTACTTTATGTTTGAATTTTTAGCTATAGATGGAATAAAATAAAAAGATAAATAAATGAGATGGAACGTCAACTCATGAAATTTAATAGTTTTATATGAAAGAAAGTAAAGCATTTGTTCTTCCACAATTTAAAACCCAATAATGATAAAATAAATTAGCATGCAATAAATGAGTTTCATTTTCGAATTCTTAACTTGTAATCTAAAATATTTTATTCTTCAAGATAATTTATTATCAAATATGTAGCAAGCTTCTCAAGTATCGTAATCTAACATATAAACATGTGGTCATACTCTAAACTTAACATAAAATCCAACAGAGTTGTGCCAAATAAAAAGGTTTACAAAAGTGGTAATTCTTAAATCAAATTTCATTTATAAAAGCATAGATTTCTCTAAATCGGCTTAGAATTTTCATCCAAACATGTTTCATCCTTTATTCATGTATGTATACTTTTTATAGTGAAATATGATTTTTTATATAAGCAAAAGCCATGGTGATTTATTTATTTTAATCATATTGTTGATTGATAAAAATAATATATATATATATATATATATAGGAACGAAAACATAAATTTTTAGAATTTAATAATTAAGTATTTAATTTATTTATTTTCTTAGTTTATTTTGCGTACGGTACTTACCTTTTCTTTTTCTCTACTGAAGCTCATAGGAGGGTGGATTCCACTTTGTCCCTCTTTTGTAGTGTGTTTTTTTTTTCTTGAGTAGGATAATTATTTTAAAATAAGAGAAGGTGAGATTAAAACTAAAAAAATATAATAAAATAGACAACGTTTAATATATATCTTAAAAAATTATAAATAGAAAAAGAGGACACCAATGTAGAGTAATGCATATATACTTGTTTAAAACAAACTACATAAATTCTAAAATTCTTCATGATACTAAGAAATAGGTAAGAACGAGTTATTTATTTTTAATGTTTGATATTTATGTTTTTTATTATTCAAGTTAAGTTTTCGTCTTTAATTCATTATTAGTTACTACAATTTAAGATTGTTCGACTTTAGTCCCTCTTAATTATTATTTGAGTAAATTATACTCATCATTCTTGAAAATTGTCAAATTGCGGAAGCATTTTTTTTTATTGTTTAAACATTTATTTTCCTTAATTGTTTAAAAAATATTAAACCAACACTTTTTAAAAGCCTTACTAACTCTATTATTTGTTCGATAATCATGACGTATATCCTTTGTAAATGTTAACAAAATGTCTATACAAAATTACACAATTAAGATACTTTATAGATAAAAAGTTGTACATTTAATTTGGGATTAAATAAGTTTTTGTCCCTTAACTTTCAGTAAATTTTGAAATTAATCTATTTTAAAACTTTAGACCAATTTAGTCCTCCATCTTTTAAAATATATGGATTTAGTCATTTTAATCAAATTTGTTAAGTTTATTTGACATTTCAAGCGCGTTTCATAATAATATTTGACTTAACATTAAAGCAAAAATGTGTCAAACAATATAAACAACTCAAATACAATCCTGAAATACGTACAAAACATTAAATAAATCTACCAAAATTTGATTAAAAGGACTAAATCCACATATTTCGAAAGATCAATGACTATATTGGTCTAAAGTTTCGAAATGGACTAATTTCAAAATTTACTGAAAATTAAGGAACAAAAACATATTTAACCATTTAATTTACTTCAACTTTTATTCATCATTTACTTGATTATATATTTGCTTTATATTTTTTAATTTTTCAACTTTTTAAAATTTTAAATTTGAAAACAAAATTATGATAACATAAATAGTAGTAATAATAAAAATATTAATAATAAATAATACAATAAAAAATGTATAAAGAAACAAAAAAGATAGTAAGAAAAACAAATAGAATAAACGAATTAGAATGAGAAAAAAAGAAGAAGAGACATACAACATATTCTCTGTTTTTTGTATGGAGAAATAAAAATAATGAAAGCGCTCAAATAAACATTAAGAGAAACAAAAATGTGCGATTTGTGAATGAAAAGAAAATAACACGTGCTCACAAGTTATTAATAACAAATTATGTAGAGTTTCTTTGTAGTAGTTCAATATGAGAAGAAGTACTCGTAAAAACAAAACGAGATGAGTGTGGATTCGATTATTTGAAATAAAAGTTTATTTTTATTCTTATTTTTACCTTTAATAGGATATAATATTTATATAAATATCAAATAACAATCATAAAAAAAGTTCAAATTAAATAATTATAAAAGTAAATAAAATATGTCTTAAAAATAAATTATAAAAATAAAGTCAAAAGAAAAGTTAATTAAGTTTGTTAAATTATTTAATAAACTAAAAATGTTTTAATAATTTAAAATGGAGATATATATTAAGAGAAAAAATATGTATATATTCATCCTAGTTTCCATGCATAATTAAACAAATCGAATATATTCATATTCAACAATACACATTCAAACAATATTACGAAAATATGTTTATTTATTATTTAGAGGGAGATTTGAAAGCTAAGAAATATGTGATGAGAAGCTTAAGATAACATAGTTTCAAGACTTTATATTGAACAATATATGTTTTCATATTGCAAATATACCATATATAATCTATATTTAGACAATATACATATACTTTTTAAGGTGTAGATTATAATAAATGGCATTTCTCACATTGTCTTTTTCGGATTTGTGAAGCAAGAGTGTATAAAGGTAGAGATAAAATGTTAGACCAAATATAATGGAAGGTGCCATTTGAACAAACAAATATTAAAAGAAAAACTATATCTCTTTCTCTCTATATCATATAATTAAAAACAGATAATTAAGTTTATTATACTATATTAATAAGAAAGTTATTTACTGAAATCCATTAAATATAATTTAATATGCAATACTAGTTTTTTTTTTTTTTTTTTTTATAAATAGTTTTATTATTATTCATGTAAGAAAGTAAAATAAAAATTTGGAATCATGTCTAAGATGTGCAATAAATCTTCTGATAGGATAGGTTTTTTTAAATACCATGTTAAAAACATAATTTTAACTTAATTCAATATTATAAAACCAACTTGTAAAATGAGATTTACATTTTACTTATATACAAATTTTAGCTAAGAGTTGAAAAATCATAATAATTCTTAGTTGTTGAAAAATCATAATAATTCTTAGTTGAAAATTTAATGTACAATATTATATTTGATGGAGATTATTTTTTGGTGATATCAGTACAAGTTACTATTGTTTTGTTATCATGTTTTTGAATTATCTAAAGTGAGGTTAAATTGATAATGTCACGACATCAAGTCATCTAACAACATTCTTATGAACATGAAATTTAAAAGAGAAAAAAAATTACATTTAAAAATTCAATTTATTTTAGATATTTATCTAAATAATAGATTTTATATAAAATAAATAAAAATAAATGAGCTTTTAAATATTCCTTGTAGTTGTCTCTTTCCATAGAATTTATTGAAATTGATTGTCCACTTGCGAATGACTCTTTAGATTTTCTTTTTTAAATTGCTTAATTAATCAAATCTGAAAGCAACTTAAATTGTTTTTTTTTGGTAAACATATCTCTGGGTGAAATCCAAATAGTAAAAAGTTAAAATTTTATATAATATTAAAAAGAAAAATATTGAATGCGTTTAAATATTTTAAAGGTGGTAAATTTTGTTACGATATATCTCTCCCATTTATGTTTCTACAATTTCGATGGGATCATGGTAATATCTAAACGCTTTCCTATTAAAATTATAGCTATGGTTTTCAAAATTAAAAAATGTTTAGACATATATACATAAGTAATTAATGGACGATGATATTTTACCAATTAAATTTTAACAATTTTTGTTTTAACTTGATGTATTATTTTTTAATTAAAAAAAATAGAAAACTAATTAAAAGATGTCATATCAAATTATTAGAAAGATCACAATTTTGTTGTTAAAAAATTATTTTTTTCTGACTGATTAATATGATCGAGGGGCATATACAAAATAATTTTGTGATTGATAAGAATTGAAGTATCGCAGATGTGTTACTTATCAAGTTCGTGGTTGGGAGGAGAAGAGAATTGTGAATTGAAACCACACCAAGAAAACAAAGGTTCTTTGAGAGCAGAGATCTCGCCACGACACGACACCCATCATAACTCAAATGCTTCTTCTTATGGCTCCATTCACAACTTTATTAAAGCTGTTCTGTCTCTCTCATTATACGATGCTCTCAAACATTCTTAGTGGTTCACCTTCAAGAATATAACACCATTATATCACTAAATATCTATCTCCCTGCCATCAGATTCTAACAAAAAGGTTACGATTGTGAATGCATGTTGTTTTCATAACACTCTATAATAATTTTATTTTTAAAATTAGTGAGTGGTCCGTTAACAGTCCAATATCAGATAGAACAGAATGTGGATAAATTCTAATTAAGTCTAATACCATGTTAAAAGTTAGTTTAAAACCTAACTTAATCCCACAAAATCGGTTTATAAAGTGAGGTTTTCAAAAGACACTTTTTTAAACGTACATAATAAATAACGATTTTATTATCACACTTGAAATTGGAACAACCTCGACATTGTCATAGTTAAGAATAATTAGAAGTTGGTTAAGAAGTCTGTAATCTGGTTTGCACATTCGTATTCCCGACTTTTGTGTCTTAACTGAACCATCAGGCATCTTTGCGTGCGCGACCACACTACATGATAATGTGTGGATCAAACACCATATTCCCATTCCTCACTTTCTCTGCACACAGGACCAAACATCCACATACTAAAGTCCAAATATTATTTAATATACTTAAATATTTTCTTTTTTTTAATTTCTCAATTTTTCATATTCTTTTTGTCTTTTCAATTAAGATTTGTTTTTCTGTCTCTTGAGTATAAAGTTAAAAACTGTTGATCTCTTAAATTCAGAAGAAAAAAATCTCTAGTTCGAAACTGAATATGAATTGTTTGCTTCGTGTTATTTTTAATGTAAAAAAATTAAGTGAAAATAAATAAATAAAGATCCGTAAAATCTATAACAACTTTTTTCTTATTACATCAATTGGTTTAAGTGCTTATAGATATATTTTCTAACATTTTTGTTGATTAATATTTTAAGATAAATTTGTTTGTAACTTTAAATTTTCAAAATTTAGTGAAAGAAAAAAGAACTTGTATTACAGTCTAGTAAACCTTGATATATGTTCAAAATTTTATTTATAACAACGTGAAAACAATAAGTATAATAGAAGATAAGAAAAAGCTACACTCGAATGGTCATAATAGCAATTTTTCAAACCACTATTTGATATTGATAGATGAGAAGATTGAGGAAAATAAAAAATATGTAAAACATTGTTTTTAAACTCGTCTCTTTTAAGATGAAACATGTATGCGTTAGCTATGTCAATAAATTTTTAACAATTTCAACTTTAAAAAAAAAAAATGAACTGTTTCCGGATTAAAAATGCTTCAAATTTTTTTTAAAATTTGGATGACAAATTTAAAATAAAAAAGAATAAAAAGTTATTTTTAAATTTGAAGAATTTAAAGTGTGAATTTTAAATTTAAGAAATAAAAATGTTACTTCCTGAATTTGGGTACTGAAATAAATTTTGGTGTAAATTTGAATGACTACAAAGATTTAAGAAAAAAAAATTACTATATTTAGTAATATGTTTTACCATTCAGATTAATATAGTTAGACACGTCAGTAACAGTAAGTGTAATATTAATAATGGATAGGAACTAAAATAAATTGCTAAAATTTGTGAAAACAAATTAAATTTTAAGAACTAAAAAAATATTCAAATTTTATATATATAAAACATTATTTTCGTTTGATTCTAAAAACTTAGCAAGAAACATCTTTCTTCAAATAACTTCTAGATTCCTTTCTTTATAAAGAAGGTTTTCTTAGAGAAAGTTGACTAAAGTAGCTTTTGAAAGTACGTGACATTCGTTGATATGTCAGCCACCCCAATTCTATCAAAATTAATATCACATTTACATATAAAGTTTGTAAATAATATTAGTAAACAGTTTTTCCATCTGCTTCATAAAAAAAACAAATAATTTTGCTCCAAAAATCTACGGGCACAGATGTAGTAATTAACATATTTCACATAAATATTTTATATAATATGATCACTTTACAATAAAAATAATATCATAGATGTGTGTGCTTTTTTTCAACACATCTATGTACAATAAAAATAATAAAAATTTGGATTTATATATATATATATATATATATATATATATATATATATATATATATATATATATATATATATATATATATATATATATATATATTTTGTTTGTGTGTGTGT
>Ga0214545_1001067_pt1 | contig 49413 bp, 21 predicted proteins | sample CNSS4metaG_FD_160064 | JGI IMG/M metagenome (GOLD analysis project Ga0214545, IMG submission 160064) | Root nodule microbial communities from cowpea collected in UCLA plant growth center, Los Angeles, California, USA - CNSS4 | ecosystem: Host-associated > Plants > Roots > Nodule | place: USA... | reverse complement strand
TTTTGTTACTTATCGTCTAAAACCGGAAACATTGGTACAAGTTACATTATTTTGAATGGTGTGAATTGTTTGTGTAGATATTTTTTTATTGTTGTGTGAACTTACAATTTTGTTTGTTCATAGGAGATTTGTAAAAAAAATAGAGAAAATTGCAAAAAGCAAGTAATTCCTCATACTGGTGGTTCTAAACCTATGTCAAGAAGAAGACATGAGATGGTAATGATAGTAGTTAACATGACACTATACTATTTTTTAATTTTTACTATTTAACTTAACTTCTCTTTTTATTTAGTTTTTGGAAACTGGACAACTGCCTAGTCGGGGAAAGTTATACATTGATACTCATAAAAGAAAGGATGGATCATTTGTAAATGATGCGGCAAAGGCTATATCGGTTAGTTGTACCATAATATGATATTTTCGTGCATTTTCCTTCAATGTTTAGCGTTTTCACTACATATTGTTGTATGCCTATAGGAACAAATTGAAGTGGGTTTGACTCAAAGCACTAATGATGAATCAGAGGTTTCTCCTAATGATGTTGTTGGTAGAGTGTTAGGCCCAGAGCATTCTGGGAGGGTGCGATGCATGGGTTTAGGAGCAGCTCCTACTAACTCATTTAGAAATACAAGATTTCGACTTTCGGATTTAAGCAATGCTTCATCTAGTGCTGCCACATCATCAACATCTTCTGATCAATGGCAACAGAAGTACACTAATTTAGAATCCCAAATTCAAACCACCTTGGGTGCACTAAAAGCCTACATGATAATGAAGGAAGGAAAGATCCCTGATGAATTAACTGCCTTCTTTGATCCTCAACCACAAGTAAGTTATGTCCAGCCTTTGGAAACTAATTATCTTGGTACTTATTTGTGATGTGATTTTTGATACAAGAATTATACTGTATCGATGTGAGTTAATCATCGATACCAACTAATCATGATTTTTGTGCAGGTCAATGATCTAGTAATAAACTATTTTAGTATATGCATGTTGATTTCATGATTTGAGGTTGACTTCCTTCTTGCAGCTAATATTTATCTTTTATAATTTCAGCAAACTGGTGATGCAAATGAGCCCGAGTCTTCTATGGGTACAAGAGGATCATCTGGTGGTAGCAACATTTAGGGTGTTGATGATGTTTTTTAGGATGAAACTATTTTAGTGTGTTATGAACTTTGAGTAAGTATGGATTAAGTTGTAATTGTTTCAATTTAAATTGCTTTTATGTTAATATGTTGATTTTGAGAATCAAAAGTTCTAATGATATATATTTGAGCACTTTGGTTGAAGTATTTGATTGAAGTTTACAAAAAATATTGTTGATGTAAAAATATAAGTACCTCAAATGATGACATACATTGTCAAGTATAATAGGAAATTCTAATTACAAACAAAATATTGTTTTTTTTTATGAGATTTGAATAATGCAAGAAAAATACAGTATTAAATCTACAAATTAAATAATACAAATGAAACAGGTTAAAATTTTTACAGTATAATCCTCAAATTGAGAAGGGTATTAACCCCGACAAAAAAAATGAAAAATAGAAATTTTGGAATCAAATAGGTTTATGGAAATAAAGGAGGTTTTAAACCCCTACAAAATATTAGTCATGAATAGGAGAGGTTATAACCCTCCATTAAAAAACTTCCACAATATAAACATGATACCAGGGGTTATAGAAAACCTCCACAAATAACTTGTGGGGAACCTAACTGTGGAGGTTTGAAAAACCTCTGCAAATTATTTTGTGGAGGGTAAAAACCCCCACTAAACGAAATTAAAACCTCCATAATTTAGCTTTTTTTTTTGTAGTGGTAGATTATGTGAGTAAGATAAAGACGACAACATGACTGGGTGGGTGCGAGTTTCACTATCCTTATCCCCTTTCCCATTTCTAAAATAAAAATTCTTTTGCATTCTCATTTTCATATCCAATTAGTATAAAAATTTTTGTCACATCATCATCCTCATTGGCTAACAGGTAAACCTATACCAACATTTGTATCCCCTTACTATTTCAAATAATTAAGTAATATTTACAACAAAATAAATCACAACAAAGGAAACATGATATTATCAAGGGTTCAATATTGGATAAATCAATATCAAGATAGAAACTACAATTGCATAAATCTCAAATCAAAGTATCAACTACCAATTGGATAAAGGTCAACTTATTATAAAAAAAAAGTGTAAAATTAATTAGATATGTGTCTTAAAAATGATTTGTTTTGATGAAATTAAGGATTACATTTTTTGAATTGCAACACACAATTTAAATAAATTGTACAAAGGAAAAAAATGTAATAAAGGTTGTAATGAGAGGAAAAATCCCTTGTAGATTTGGGTAAACTTGGTGGATATTGAATGAGTTAAATTGTTGCAAGATAATGGAAAAAAATTGCAAAATAGCAAAGGTTTTCAAATGAAAGAAAACTAAGGGTAAAAAAGAATAGAAAAGATAAACTTTGTATATTACCCATTAAACTAAGGGTTTACACAATTAAAACATTTGGAATTTAGAGTTAAACATTTTTATGTAAAACACTAAACAATAAATAAAAAACATTAAAAGTGAGTAGAAATAATAAATTTTTGTTGTAACATCCCGTCAGAATATTACTAATTTAAATAATAAAATAGGGAAAAAGTAATTACGCCGCATTTAATAATACCTCATTTCTCAAAACACGGGAAATTAAAATTTTATTAAATAAAGAAAGTACTCTGAAATCCACAATAAAATACTCGGGTTTTATCAAACAGGCACAAGCCTTTACAATTTATTTCCAAAACATGAAATAATATAAAGATAAAACTCCCGAGCTATCCCCTATCTGCGGCTAAGCTCCACCAGAACCACTTGCATCAACATCATCTCCTCACGTGTACCGCGTACACGATCATCGTCAAACACAAGCAGATAAGGTGAGCTTAACATATTAAACATAATAAACACATATACAGATGGTAATCACCCATACATATATATATATATATATATATATATATATATATATATATATATATTTATATCATATATATATATATATATATGTATGGCCAAAGGGATTTCCTCATTCGATTCCATATCACATGGCCATAACCATGTTATTCGTGTTCTACATCTTCTAATGATTACTTCAAGGTAACTTGCTGCCATACCTACCGGCCACAATCGATAGAGCACGTGCGGGAACCATTGCTACGGATCGTACACCGTAATGCCAGGTGGAGTTCCCAAATACGAACATAGTTCGCAACGTCCCAAGACTACCAAACTCGTCAGTCAACTACTGAGGAGGGCAATCTATCTAGACCCATCCGTACTGGCCACAACCAGCACACTCACATCGGCAACACTCGCCAACCAGAGCTACAACTCAAGAGTTCCTCGTGTTCATCCGTCATCCCAGGCCACAACTCAAGATATGTTATTCCGAGCCACAACTGAAGGAATACCACGTGCTTTAACCCCTATCCCGAGCCACAACTCAAGGAACACCAACAATCCCACCTTTGAAGCATCACCAAAAGCCTTATAGATCACGCCTATAGAATCAACAACCCAAGGTTGCAGCAGCAAAATCGCCTAGCGGGGGACACGTACCGCCAGGTGCTACCAGCTTCCAGACCGCCTAGCGGGGGACATGTACCGCAAGGCACCAAGCGCCTCAAAAATTCCCAATGCTGCAGACACCGCCTGGCGGAACCACCCTCACTGCCACGTGCATGAGTTCTAGATGCCCACTGATGTAGCTGATATCGCCTGGCGGAAAGCTCTCTGCCGCCAAGTGCCACACTGTTCCAGAGCCCATTGTTTTGTGTCTGTCGCCTGGCGGGTCGCTCCCCATCGCCAGGCGCCACGCCAGTACCTGCGCAATACTGGCTTTTAGTTCAGATTATAGCACACCTTTGCACATGTTGCTCTCGCTTGCCCTCATCCCAGTGTACCCCTAACATACGCCTTGCGCTCTATAATATTCCAGACCTTATAGTACCTCACTTGTACATTCATCCTCTTAGTCATATAGACAATCTCAAACATTCACACTTATAATTTATTTAAAGGACTCTAAGTATTTCCTCCCAAAACAACCCACCACTATATTCTTTTTCTGTACCATTAAACATACTCTATGTTTAACTAAATATCAATTGATTCAACTAATTCAAGCCAACCCTCAACTTGACTAATTCAGCTTATGGAAACCTATGCCAACCATTGTGATATTCGAACTGTAGCCACAATACCATTTTAATTAATTCTTTCAACATAATTAAGCCATTCCAATTCTTTCTAGTTTAACACATGCATTAATCACCCTTCCTACTACCATATCTAACATTTTCTCAACCTTGCTTCTGTGTACTAAAATTGTCCCTATTTTGAATTTCACTCCTGCAACCAAGCTCAGGTTCACCCTCACTGTTTTGCGCCTACCGCCTGGCGGCATGACATGCTCCGCCAGGCGGTGCATCAGTTTCTGGAATTCCCAGAACTGTTACTGCACCTATACAAGTCCTCCACCCCAATTTCTCACGAGTTCTCCAAATAGACCACCATTCCAATGCTTAAAGGTTTATGATACTTTTATATTGTTTCCAACCTACATAATAGTAGTAACCTTCTCTCCTTAATTGAGTCTAGAATCTCAACCCTCAATTCTTAAACCCCAAGAGGTATTCATACAATTTTTCATCCAATTTAGTCTCTAATTACATGTAATCCAATGGAATATGATGCCTAATCGCTCATAAACATTTAAGACTTTAATTTCCTCCACTCAGAATCACCCCAAAAACCCAAAATCATCAAAATTGAATAAAATAGACTCGCGTCACCTGGCGGAAATTCATCACCGCTAGGCAATTCATCAGGAAAACCCAAAACTGGGTTACAGGCTTGTGTTGCCTGGCGGTACAGGGCTTCATTGCTAGGCGGTTCCTCGCGGGAACCCAGAAAACACACAACAATGGATGAGCTGCCTGGCGACTATGTGTAGCCCGCCAGGCGATTTCTAGAAAAATCCCAGAAACTCTAAAAATTTAGCAGAAACACGACGAATTCATGCATTTCACAATATACACATCATGCAATTCAAACTTAATGTAAATTAGACGCGTAAAACTCCCTAACCTGATTTCCTTAGCTTAGCTTTGACTCTTGAAAGCTATCCCTTGATCACCAATGGCCTCCTTTGTCTTTCTCTCCCCACTCACCCTTTGCCCACTCAATTCTCACAATACACACTGAATCTCGTCCTCTCTGCTCTAACCACAATAACAACTCAACAAAACCCTTTTTCTTACCCCTAATTAGCTTTTTTAATGTGGCCTTAATGTGGTTTAATTGCACAAAAACAAAAATGTCATTAATCAAATGTTAATTACCACTTAATGGCCTAATGTATTCTGTTTTTCAGCCACCCTTGGCTGCCATGTCTGCTAGGGTTTCCTTTAACCCTTCAAATTCAGTCCAAAACCAAAAATAGCAAAAAATAAAGTTTAGTTTGGGTTCTTCAAGGCTTGAACCCACAACCATGCTAATGCCAAATCCATGCATAACCATAAAGCAAATTCATGTTTTTTGCTAACTAATATAATTCAATCATTATGTCATTAATCAACATGCTCAATCATATTATTAAAACAATAATAATTAAATAACACATAATTGGCATACATAAGACTTGAACCCAAGTCCTATTACACAATCAAGTACTCTCAACCATTTAAGTTAATACTTTTGCACATCATACAAGTTAGAATTTAATGGCATAAAGGCTCTCACTTCCCACATTTATTAATTAATTATTTATTTAATTAATTAAATTTCGTGGGTCTTACATCTGCCTTATAAATTATCTGATCCATGAAATTGAGGTTTTTGTTTCTTGAAATGTAATTTGAACAAAATTGCACAAAGGAGAAAATATGTAATCAAAGTTGCAATAAGAGATAGAAAGTACATTTGAAATTTAAATGAACTTTTTGAATTTTAAACACGTTCATCATTTGAGAGAGAATAACAAAAGTATTGTGTAGAAAGAAAATGATTATGAAACTAAGGACCAAAGAATACAACGAGTATAAGTTTTTTGCTTATATAATAAAATATCGATGTTTTAGTAATTCAGAATGGAGACGAATACGAGAACATGAACGAGTTTTGAGATGACTATGGAGATAAAGATGAGGTAGATGTGTATATATTGATCCCTCCTTATTCCAATTTAAAAAATAAGATATTATTGATACTCATATCCTTATTTCAAAATATATTTGTAGGGACAAATTTATTCATCGTCTCTAACATAAGATAATAGAAAGGAACCAAATTGTTCCTATTTTTGAAAAAAGGGTTAAATTCATGAAACTAACATTAAATTTTATGAAATGTGGATAATATAAAACCTTTCCCTTTCTTAAGACTAGGGATGACAAAGAAATTGGTATTTTTTGATATCTCTAGATAAAATATGTAATGAATACCAAATAGATATCCTTAATGGATATCGTGGACAATTAGGGATGGAGACGAGTTTCGTTATCCCATACCCATCCTCGTAGAAAAAATTCATCCGCATCCTCATACCCAAACCCAACGGGTATCAAACTTTTGTTCCATCCCTATCCCACCGGATAATGTGTATAATCTCGTATCCATACTCGTACCCGTTTTCTTATTACTTCAATATTAATTTTAATTAATTTTTATAAAATAAAAAAAATGGTTAAAAAACATAATATTACCAAATATTCAATATTAGGAGGATGGTTGTTTCTTCAATATCAAATATTTTGAAATAAATCATAATTGTTTACATTTTAAATTAAAATACCAAATAAAATTTCATGAGAACCAAAACATTTATTAAATTTGCAAACATTAATAAAACTTAGTTGATAATTTTTTTTTAAATATAAAAGGAAAAAAAATTCAAATTAAAATATATTTTAAATGTTTGTTTACTTCAATCCAGTGGCGGAGCACTATTGATGCAGGGAGAGGTCATGGTCCCCCAAAGTTTTAAATTTTTTTCTATATTATATATATTTTAATTTTTTTTATATTATAGATATTAAAAAGTATATTATAATTAAATCAAATATTTTATTTCTTTTATAAACATAATAATTAATGTTAATAAATAATAAAATATAAAATTAAACATAATAAAAAATAAAGAATAAACAAATTTATCAAGATATTTTTTTTTTATTTATTATGATTTGAGTTTCTCACAAATTGTTCTCAAATTCCATTTTTACCTGTTTTTTCTTGTTTTTGAAGAGAAAAAAATCTATTATTTTTGCTCTTATTTATCCTCTGTCTTCTTTCTTCCATTCTCATGGAAGTAAAGAAGAAGGTAATTCTTTGGTCTCAATTGATAGTGAAATATTAGTTTAATAATTTATTTAATGATCCTCTTTTATATTAATTGTTTATTTCATGAATATAGAAAAAAGAAATTGTATTGTGTGTTTTTTTTATAACCGAATCTTAATTGTGGTTCCATTATATGTCTTGAGTTTTTCACAAATTGTTCTCATATCTCATTTTCAGTTGTTTTCTTTTGTTTTTGAAGAGTAAAAGATCTATCATTTTTGTTCTTATTTCTTCTATGTTCTCTTCCATACTCGAGGGAAAAAAAAGTAATTTTTTGGTCTCAATTGATAGTGAAATATTAGTTTAATAATTTATTTAATGAGTCTGTTTTATATTAATTTTTTATTTTATGAACATAGAAGAAAAATACTATACTGTGTTTTTTTTTATAATTGAATTTTAGTTGTAGTTTCATTATATGTCTTGAGTTTCTCACAAATTGTTCTCACCTATCTTCTTTTGTTTACGAAGAGAAGAAGATCTATTATTTTTGCTCTCATCTTTCAGCGGTTTTCTTCCATTCTTGAAGAAATAAAGAAGAAGATAATTCTCTCTTGTTTCGCTTGATAGTAAAATATTAGTTTAATCAGCCTCTTGTATATTAATTTTTTATTTTATGAAAATAGAAAAAAATATTGTACTTTGTTTTTTATAACTGGATTTTAAATGTGATTTGATTATTATTGAATTTTCTTTTGACAATTTTTTAGATATGTGTGATTTCTTTTTTAGTTATTGTTATACTAAATTATGTATTTAATTTTATTTTATTAGTGACAATAATTAAATATATAAATTTTTGATGTATTATTTTGGTTCCTCCAACAATTCTCGTCAAGATCCGCCACTGCTTCAATCTTTTTAAATTCTAATGAATATCTTTTTTATACATCACTTGATCAAAATGACGCAAAGAATAAAGAATAAATATAATAATAAAATTTTAACACAAATCTTGTATCTTTTGAACTCTAATATATGTTTGATGGTGATAAAAAATATCTATGGCAATTATATAAAATTTTTATATTGTAGTAAATAAAAGTTATTTATACAATTATAGTGAAAATATACAATAAATAAAAATATTAAAAAAATAGAAATATTCAAATGTGAAACATACATTTTTTTTAATTGACATACATAATTTTAACATAATTACATAAAGGTTATGATAAGATAAAAACTGTAGTGGAGATGCGAATGAGTTTCATGACAAATCAAATAATTAGAAAAAATAACAATTTAGAATATATATATATATATATATATATATATATATATATATATATATATATATATATATATAGAGAGAGAGAGAGAGAGAGAGAGAGAGAGATAAAGTTACTTAATTAATTGTAAATATTTTAATAATTTAATGAGGACGGAGATAAGATAATGACGAGTATTATGGCGGAGATATATACATCCACATACTCATCCCCATACCCAATTAAAAAAGTCGGGGATTTTTCATACTCATACCCATACCCATACCCAGTCAATGCGAGGATTTCCCGTCAAAACAAAGACAATACGAGTTTATTTGCCATCTCTATGGACAATAAATACGAGCATATGAGTATATATGTATCATGATATCCAATCTACAAATTTATATATTTAGAAAACAATTTATTTTTGTGCAACTCATTTAAATTTCCATTTTGGAAAAAAAATATTTGCATGAATATTTTAGTATAGAATTTTATTTAAATTCTTTTATCTAAATTTATATTTTATATACTTATTTTTAAATAATTTTATTTAAAATTAAAAAAATAAAATAAAAATATCTGTAGATATCTATAAATATCGAAAGGATTAAAATACCGTGGATATTTATTCATGAATAACCGACATATTATAAGGTGGATTTTCATAAATAGTTCCTATATTCAACCCAATTCGTTGTATTTTACTATAGACTTACTCTTGTCACTCGTAATAACATAATAACATGATTCCTTTATTCAAGATTATATCTATATCATTCTAAATGTGTTCATAATAATATATGAAAAGAACCGTTATTTTGATGTACATAATTCTCTTCTCCAAAATTACCTATCAGTAAATATTTCCTTTAAATAAAATATATAACTTTCCTACTTCATTCAATTTTTTTTTTATTTTTTCTTTACATTGAACAAAAACATATTTAAAATATATTCAGAGAACTTATTTTTCTTATAGCATTTTAATTACAATAGTCAACAACAATTCACATTATTTTTTAAAATTTTAGAAAAATGTGGAAATTTTTTTGACAAAGTATTATTTCGAATCCATAATCTATAATTATCTATAACTATATATCTATGACTATATATAAATAGAATTTTCTCTTTTGTGTCTATATTTCATAATTTCAATTTTACCTTCCACAATATAAATATTTATTAAAATTTTAAAAATTAACCATTACTTTTATATATTTTCTATAAAATTGTTTAATTACTCTCTTCCTTTTCTTCTTTATTCATCAATAGTTATTTCCTCATTTTCTCTCCATTTATTTTACTGTATTTTTAATAAATATAAATTAAATTTATTTTGTATATTAATTAATAACATTACAATATCATCACCTACACTAATATAATAATGTATATTTTAAAAATGTTACGCTGAGGATTCCCTCTTCTGTGTTCATAATTTCTATAAAACTGTCTATCTTTTTTTTTCCTATACATCCACAATTATTTTCTCATATTTCTTCCATTCATTTTACTTTATTTTTAATAAATATTTATTTATTTTATACATTAACTTAATAACATTATAATATCATTACCTACAAATATAATATCATGCATATTTAAAAAATACATATACATATTACTTGTGTTTAAGCTTACGCTAGTTATAATAACGTACATTATAATGATATTTAAGGTTTCTTAACGTGTGTCTAGGTGATAACCGGAGAGAGTAGATTGTAGTGATATTCTAGTTTATTTTTTCTTCAATTTGATGTATTTTTTACTACTAAAATATATTATTTTTTAAATAAAAAATAAAATAGTACGGAATTTTAAAAAAGTTATTTGAGAAATTAAAAAAATGTAAGAATAATTTAGTTGTAATATAAGTTAGACTTTTCAATGTCTTTTTCTTTCGTTTACTTCTTCATACTAAAGAATTTTGATGTGGACTTCCTAAGTACGCATACTATTTGCTCTTTTATGTTCATTTTATTTATGTATAGTTTATTCCCATTCTTAAAAATCATTGTATTGGATGGCATTCATGCATGACTGTCTTCTATATATGGAAGAAAACTTCTCTAACCAAAATCGGGCTTTTTTTCATACCTTGGGATGGTATTACAAGTTTAACTTTGAAATGAAAATTAATTAATACAAAGTAAATAAATAAGAAGAAATAAGTATAAGAAAGAAAATAAATAAATAAATAATATAATAAAAAGTTAAAATTTTTAAAAAAATCTACAACATTATTCATGTTATGCATTTTTTGTTTCAATAGAAAAGTAAAAAGAAATAAAATTCAACAAATATCTTCCATCAAATAATATGCATGTTGGTTATCTACGATGAACATGCATTAATCCTGTATGTTTGTGATCTATGTTGATGGAAGTACATTTAGAATATTAACCAATGTTTTATTCTTAAATAGAAAAATAAAAAATAAATGAAACAGTAAACTGAAGGAGAGTAAGGACTATTCACTTGGGAGTGTGATAAATGAAATTAAGTTCCTCTGCTGTGTGGGTTTGGAACGTTTCCTTTTGGTTAGAATTTCGAAACATAAAATTGATATTCTTGTACTGAGTATGATCTTTTTGTCAGCATGTGCAGTCTGTGTGGAGACCCTTGAAGATCTTTTTGGCTTTACATGCTTTATTATTTACTCTTATTTGGATTACCATTTCCATTGAAAAAAAATTCTTCAGTACTTCCTTTGCTTCTTTTCTTGGCGCCATATTTACGAATTTGGAAACTCCACTCTAAGACTCTTCCTCTTCCTCAGTCTTTCTTTCCTTCTCAACCATGGTTTCTTTGTCCAACTTTTTCTGATTCTTCTGTCATTCACTTGGCATTATCGCTTATTGGGATTGATCCTGGTGATATTGAGAGAGTAAATCATTCATCTTGGATTGTGCCCTTCCTGCGTCCTTTGAGAATATAAGAAAAAAAAAAGTGTTTTTTTTTTCTTTTGTTTCATTCTGTTTTCTCTTGTTGTTGCTTGAAAATGTATAAGGGTATTCCTATTGCTCTCAGGACTCGAAGCAATAAGGTGGTGGTCGGGGGTGGTTTGGCAATGGGTCCGAAAAGAAGAAAGGTGGATGAAGATGACGACGAAGACGATGATGAAGTAATTTGTTTGGGAGAAAATTTGGACGGCCTTGCAAGAGAGAAACTTGCGTCTGGGTCTGGGGCTTCATGTTCTTCACCGGGTTTCATGTATTTGGGAGAGACTGAGGATGATCCTGATCCTGATCCTCAAAAGGTGGTTAACCTCGAAGACCATGATGCGGTTGAAGCGGGGTTTGAGTGTTGCGAAACCAAGGCTTTTCAGGTTAAGGAGGAAGAGAGGGATGAGGAGGGTGAAGGGTGTTCTGTAGCAGCTGTGAGACCTGAAAAAGTTGAAAGCTTTGATGATGAAGAATACGGTACTAAACCTGAAAGGCCGGTTGTTTTGTTGCCCCATTTAGAGAGGAGTGGACGTAGTAGCTCTGATGAGGGATACGATTCATTTTGGTCTTCAACGGAGAGTGAGGATGTTGAGACCAGTGATGATGATTTTAAGGTTGATGAGGACGATGATGATGATGATGATGGTGAGAGTGAAGACTCAAGCAGTGAGGAGAGTGATTCTTCTGAAGAAGATGAAAGGAGGGGATACACGAAGATGGTTAAGGAAAGAGTAAGAAAAGTGGTGAGTGAATCTGAGAGCAGTAGAGTTTGGAGAAGGAAAGTTGAAAGGAAGAGTAAGCACGCAGAGGAGGAGGCGGAGAAATGGAATGGTGGAGATTGTGCTAGCGTTGCATCTAGTAAATCAGAGATTAATAAGGAGGGAACAAAAAGGGCAGAAGAGAGGAAACAAGGAGCAAACAGAGTAGGGAATGTCAATAATGCTGATCCTGAAGTTTTTAGTGATCAGGGGCAAAGTTCAGGTCTGTCTGTGTCTTCTGAAGATGATGCATCAGAGGATAAGGAGAAACGAGTGGGGAGTCATCAAAAGGTGTTTTTTCAGAAGGAGACAAATTCTACTGTGAACAAGTGTGGGAAAAATAATAAGGTGAAGGCCAATGCTAAAGAAACTGGACATAGAGATGAGCTGCATGAAATGCTGAGGATGTCATCGACAACAAAGAACCAGTGTTTCGAATTCTTCACTGAATGCTTTAGGGGCAAGCGTGATTCTGCTAAAGATGTTTCAAGAGATTTGGATAAAAAAGTTGATGGGGGTCAGACTCAGCCATTTGGTTCAAGCGACACAATTTCTTTAAACTGGAACTCCATGATGAAAGCAAAGCCTGTCGAGAAATCTGAGTCTGAGAAAGAGTTGGATATGTTATGGGAAGAAATGGAGATGTTGCTTCAAGCTGAAAAAATCGGAGTCCAGGTAAATCTCAGGCCAAACAAAAACTGTAGTGTAATATTAGTTTTTGTCATTACATTTTAAGAATTCTTAAATTTGAAGTTACTCACTTACTTTGTTTAATCTGCAGGATAATACAGGAACAGATGAACCAGGAGAAAATGAAGAAAATTCAGTCCCGCGTTGCAAACATGACACCATTTTTAATGAGCAGATAGGGATATATTGCAGATGGTGTGGTTGGATTGAAACTGAAATAAAATATATAACACCACCGTTTGTAAGTTCCCTTAAACTTTGATGATTGTTTGTTGAAAATACTTTCCATTTCTTTCAATATGTTAAATAAATTTTAATTGTCTCGAGTTAGAGCAGTTTCTTTCCACATGTGAACCTAGGCATAAAGGATGATATTTTTTCAATTGAACCATGATGCTCAGTATAGTTTAGTATTTGTGCTTTCTTTCATATGTAAAAACTGAAACAGTGATTGACTAGTGTTGGAAGCATAGGGCTTAGATAAATTTGTACTAATTTACTTTTGCTGTGATTTGATTGTAAAGTTCTGATGTGTGCGTTGTTGTTGTTGTTATTGTTGTGTGCATTGCGCATAATACAGATAGATTCTGAGAGATGTGGCAGAAGGGCGTCGCCTGGTGGAGGGAACAACTCGCGTTTTGATGGCGTTCTGTTCAGTGAGTCTGGTGAAAATTCAGAAGCAGTTAGGTCTCACAATCATGGCACAGTTTGGGACCTTACTCCAGGCATAAAAGAAAGCTTGTTTCCTCACCAGCAAGAGGGGTTTGAGTTTATTTGGGCGAATTTGGCAGGAACCATTGAACTTTCCAAGTTGAAGATGGTTGATCCTCAGAGTGAGGGTGGGTGCATAGTTTCTCATGCTCCTGGAACTGGAAAGACGAGGTTGACCATGGTGTTTTTGCAGACATATTTGCAAGTGTTTCCTAAGTGTTTACCCATTATCATTGCTCCAGCCAACATATTACTCACTTGGGAAGATGAGCTGAGGAAGTGGAACATAGGAATTCCATTCCACAATCTGAACAATGCTGAATTATCAGGGAAGGAACATGCCATTAGGGAAGTTGATTTGTTATTCAACCAACAGCAGAAGAAGGATGTCATAAGAATGGTGAAGTTGTGTTCTTGGTACAAGGAGAAGAGCATTCTGTTAATCAGCTACAATCTATATGAAAAGCTAGCTGGTGGAAAGTCTGAAGGAGATGGGGAGAAAGAGAAGAAAAACAGAAAGATTGGAAAAGAGAAGAAACGTGCAAGATCTAGGGAGTATGTTGAAACTGAATTGGGAAATGTTCTGCGAGACTATCCTGGTTTATTAGTTCTTGATGAAGGTCACACACCAAGGAACAAGCGAAGCTGTATTTGGAAGGTTCTGTCAGAGAGTAGAAGTCAGAAGCGGATCCTTCTTTCAGGGACTCCTTTCCAGAACAATTTTCTCGAACTCTACAATATTTTGTGCTTAATGAAACCATCTTTTCCTGACAGCATACCGCAGGAACTCAAAAAGTTCTTGAAAAACAAACTGATACAGGAAACGAAAGCTTCAAAAGATGAGAGTTGGGAACCCATTTCTGCAGGAAATCAAGCAGATGAAAAGATAAACCAGCTAAAGCTGCTGATGAATCCCTTTGTTCATGTTCACAAAGGTAGCATTCTTCAGAAGAACCTTCCTGGTTTAAGAGACTGTGTGCTGGTTTTGAAGCCAGAATGCTTGCAGAAAAACATTCTGGAGAGCATTGACTGTTCTCAAAATGCACTTAACTTTGAGCACAAGTTGGCCTTGGTCTCTGTCCATCCCTCGCTCTTCCTGAACTGCGCTCTGTCAAAGAAAGAAGAATCTGTTGTTGATTCGGAGCTGTTGAACAGGATTAGATTGGACCCTTATGAAGGGGTGAAAACCAAATTTCTGATTGAGTTTTTGAGACTATGTGATGCAGTTAATGAGAAAGTCCTTGTGTTCAGCCAGTTCATTGATACCTTATGCTTGATCAGGGACCAGCTGGAGTCAGCCTTCAACTGGAGTGTGGGAACGGATGTGTTGTATATGCATGGAAAGCTTGATCAGAAGCAAAAGCAATTTCTGATTCACAATTTCAATGATGCAAATAGCCAGGCAAAGGTGTTGCTAGCTTCTATAAAAGCATCTTCTGAAGGAATTAACCTTGTTGGAGCTTCAAGGGTGGTGCTTGTTGATGTTGTTTGGAATCCCTCGGTGGAAAGGCAAGCTATTTGTAGAGCATATAGACTTGGACAGAAGAGGGTTGTTTATACTTATCATCTTCTTGCACAGGGCACCCCTGAATGTGCAAAATATGGTAAACAGTCAGAGAAGGATCGCTTATCTGAACTGGTATTCTCAAGTAGGAATGTTGAGAATGATAAGCTTGAGAATGTTGGAGTGAAGTTTGAGGATAAAGTTCTTGATCTCATGGTTCAGCATAACAGTCTCAAGGACATATTTGGTGAATGTCTGGTTCAACCAAAGGACAGAGATTTGGAAACTTTGGGCCCTTAAATGCTTTAACTGTTGGAATTTTTTGAAGTTATTCCATTTGATTTGGATGATTGTAAAATTATTTTTGCACAATTTACTTGATCAGAAATTTATAACTGCCGCAACTGCTGCCGTTAGTAGAATACGAAAGTTCATGACTTGGTCTTGTATCTGTTTTGTCCCGCGATTCTTTGATTAGGTTCAGTTTGGTTCTAAGAGATTCATTGTTTCGACGGGGATCGACCAAATTTAATAGTATAGTTGATTCTTCAACCTTGATGGGTATCATGACATTAGTATTTTCGTTGAGGTTTTATACAATTGAAATTACTTTTTTCGTATTGCAGCCTAGTAGAATACTATAATGGGCAAAATAATTGTTTTAACCCAAGTTAAAGTTCGTTTAGATAACTTGCGGAAATAGTAATGATGAAAGAAGATTTATATGAAGATTTATAAATACATATATTAAAAATTATATTTTTTTTATTAATTGCGTGCTAAGTTTTTATGTAATAAAATGAACTTTTTCTTTTTCTGTTTGCTCTACAGGACAATATTTATACCAATAAATGTTCTAGAAATCTCAGAAATGTTTGTGGATAGTTTCAAACATGGAACTTCTATAGTAATATTTATTAATTGGATAATGATATTGTTACTTCATAGAAATATGTTGTCGGTATAATGTTGATAGGAAAGATATATGGTCATGAAGTCGGGGTCACAACAAAGGCATGTATTGGTGTATCCATAGAATTGAGGTCATTGCAAGAATCCAGAAAGATGTTTCAATGTCTTCCTATAACTGACGCCACATAGGCTAGTTGGTTGATGGTTCAAGATTTGTGAGGATGTCTCCTTAGGATGGACGCCACAAAGGCTAGTTAGTTGAAGGTTCAAGATTTGCGAGGATGTCTCCCTAAGACCAACCTCCCTATAGGAAGTTAAGATTGAGAGGAAAATATTGAAGAATATAAGGGAGAATCGTGCAGAAAAATCACATATATGTTTAATGAATATAAACCAGATTAGGAGATATTATTGTTGTTATTTACTAATTATTTTTTGATTAGATTATTTGAGAATATTTGAGTATGTATATCTACAAAAATTGTACTCGAATTGCTTATAAATAAGGGTGTTACTCCCACGGTCAAGGGACAAAATTATAAGGTTAAAATACTTCTTTCTTTTTGTCTTCGGTCAAAGGTTATTTTACACCTTTTTTCTAGACCAAAAAATTGACGCCCACCGTGGGCATCCTTAAACGAATGGGCAGGCCAAAGCAGCCAACAAAGTCATACTACGAGGTTTGAAACGAAGACTAATGACAACTAAATGAGATTGGTCAGATGAGGTTCATCGGGTGATATGGTCGTATCACACCACACCTTAGCCTGATGTATAGGACAAATGCAATGATTCCTGTAGAGATTGCTGAAAATGTGGAAAGGGTAAGGTCATTCAATGTTGAACAATCAGAGCAGGGGTTGTGAGCTAATTTGGGTGCTTTGGAAGAAACGAATTTTGTCTTAAGGAAGATACAATTAATTTAGATGGACAACAAGCTGGCGCCCAAATGGATGGGGCCTTAACTTATCAAGTAACTAGTAGGAGCTGGGGCATATAAACTAGAGACATTGGATGGAAAGGAAATTCCTAGAACATGGAATGCTACGAATTTATGATTTTATTTTAGTTAGTTTTGACATATGTTTTTGTTTATTTTGTTTGCTAAGAACATTCATTTAATTAATTCAAGTCATTTTTATTATTAATTCTGGGTCCCGATGCTCGATGACAAATTCGAGCCACGATGCTCGATGATAATTCCGGAATGACAAATTCGAGCCATGATGCTCGATGATAATTCCGGACCTCGATGCTCAATGACAAATCAGAGCCGTGATGCTTGATGATAATTCCGGGCCTCGATGCTTGATGACAAATCAGAGCCATGATGCTCGATGATAATTCCGGGTCCCAATGCTCGATGACAAATCCGAGCCACGATGCTCCACGATAATTCCAGACCCCGATGGTCAATGATAATTCCGAGCCATGATGCTCGATGATAAATCTGGGCCACAATGCTCGATGACAATTCCGGACCACGATGCTCAATGCCGAGCCATATTGCTCGATGCTTTATACAAGTAACTAGAATCGTAAATGCAACCAATATTGAGAAGATCAATTCCTTGCTAATGACTATGTGACTAAGTTGAGGTATGAGTATTATAGTATTTTCTGTTGTTTTGAAACTGTTATAGTCTCGGTTAAGCCGATTTCCTTGCTGATGACTATGTGACTAAATTAAAGGACTGAGAGCTCAAGGTTAGATTATTTTCACTTGTTAGTGAAAGTTGAGAATTAAATCGTTAAGGTATGGTGTGGAGGTCTTGGTTTTTGGCCGACTTCTCTTATTATGTTCATTTGTAGGTACTGAGAGCTGGAGGTTAGCTTATGTTTTACTTGTTAGTGAAAGTTGAAAATTAAATTATTAATGTATGGTGTAGAAGTCTCGGTTTTTGGCCGACTTCTCTTATTATGTTCATTTATAGGGATTGAGAGCTCGATGTTAGCTTATGTTTTACTTGTTAGTAAAAGTTGAGAATTAAATTTTTAATGTATGGTGTAGAAGTCTCGGTTTTTGGCCGACTTCTCTTATTATGTTCATTTACAGAGATTGAGAGCTCGAGGTTAGCTTATGTTTTACTTGTTAGTAAAAGTTGAGAATTAAATTTTTAATGTATGGTGTAGAAGTCTCGGTTTTTGGCCGATTTCTCTTATTATGTTCATTTGCAGGGACTGAGAGCTCGAGGTTAGCTTATGTTTTACTTGTTAGTGAAAGTTGAGAATTAAATTGTTAATGTATAGGGTATAAGTCTCGGTTTTTGGCCGACTTCTCTTATTATGTTCCTTTGCAAGGACTGAGAGTTCGAGGTTAGCTTATGTCTTACTTGTTAGTGAAAGTTGAGAATTAAATTGTTAATGTATGGTGTAGAAGTCTCGATTTTGGGCTGACTTCTCTTATTATGTTCATTTGTAGGGACTGAGAGTTCGAGGTTAACTTATGTTTTACTTGTTAGTGAAAGTTGAGAATTAAATTATTAATGTATGGTGTAGAAGTCTCGGTTTTTGGCCGACTTCTCTTATTATGTTCATGTGCAGGGACTGAGAGCTCGAGGTTAGCTTATGTTTTACTTGTTAGTGAAAATTGAGAATTAAATTGTTAATGTATGGTGTAGAAGTCTCGGTTTTTGGCCGACTTCTCTTATTATGTTCATTTGTAGGTACTGAGAACTCAAGGTTAGCTTATGTTTTACTTGTTAGTGAAAGTTGAGAATTAAATTATTAATGTATGATGTAGAAGTCTCGATTTTTGGCTATTTCTTTTTAAAATAATATTTTTACAATATAAACTACAATTCTTTCAAGAACCATAGCTATCCTATACTAGAGGCTACGACTCTTGCCTATAATCAAACTTTTTTACTAGCGTGAATATGCTAGGTTCAATAACCGTAGTTTAATATAAAAAATAAAACCGAAGTCATATTTCCTTTGTGCGCTATCCATGCTAAAAACGCTATGAATATATAGAACATGCATACAGGATTAATATCTATATATAAAGAAACAAATTATTAATTAATAAAGATATAATCTTAAAAGGATAAATACATGGTTATAAGATGGATCTGAATATGTTTTAGAAGCATCACCAATGCAAATAAGGTGATTCGAACTCTTTAGAAGTTTACTACCTTTTCTGAACACTTTTATTTTTTTGTACAGTATTGTTCCATTTCTTTTAATCAATAAAGTTTTAAAATAGTGGTGATGAATATTTTAATATGTTAAAACAGACCTTATACACAATATTTAACTCATCAATTTTAGTATGTAACAAAGCATCACGGGAAATGCATGTTACAAAAATTTTGAGAGTAAAATTTTACACGAAAACTTATCTTGATCATAGGAACAAAGTTCTTCCTCAAAGGATGACATGCATGCATAAACGGTGGGAAAGTAGCTTTACAAATTCATGTTTTAGGCCTTACACACTTTTGGAAATGTGAATAATGTCTCTTTTTATTAAACTAAAAATCATCTCTGAATCAAAATTCTTTGGTATTAGAGAGAGAGAGTAATAAAACATATTTTGTTCATGAAATTACTATTTAAAAGCATATGAAACTTGGATTATCTAATATTCTCCTTTTTTAAAGGGTGACAAGTATAAAGAATATTTTGGTAAGTCAATTACTCACACAAAAAAAAATAGTGGAGTTATATTTGGCGTTTATGGAGTTTTAATTCACACTAATGGTTTTATCAGGGTTTGTAATTCTCCTGAAAGGGACAACATGGCTAACAAAGTACTGAAGATTTTTAGCAACCCTGGAACTAGCGTAACTTACCGGAGGTTTACATATCCCCCTTTATTGCTTGGGATTTTAGAAACCCCCGTTAATACCTAGGGTTTTGAAAACCTCTTTTAATACGGAGGGTTTCAAAAACTCCCATTAATGCATGGGATTTTGAAAACTCTCGTTAATACTTGGAGTTTCCAAAACCCATGTTAAAGTTGGAAGTTTCGTACCCACTCTGGCAACCGTGCTTATTATGATATTGTTGTATTGTACTACAATGTGGTGATTATTATATTAAGTTGGGGTTAATAACACTTGAAGCCAAAGATTCAAGATTAGTGATAATTGATTAGTTGAGTTATTTCTCTAAATACCTAAGAAAAGAACCTCATTCTATGGAATTTCCTATTTTATGGCTTAACATTTTGATTTTCATTCTTATTTTGGAGGATGACTACTTTTGAAAACACAACCAAAACAAAAAGAAAAGTAACTTGAACATTTTGTATAACCCTACCTTAATATAGATAAATTGAATACTCTTAGATGTTAAGTTTCTATAAAATCATTCATTTTCATAATACATCTCATTAACTAAAAAGAAAAAACTCCAAGGGATCATCCCCTTATAGAATATTTGATGGTGTAATCTCAGAGTAACTTAATGTAGACATGTTGGAGAAACTAATTTTGACAATCTTGGTTTACATAACATAGACAATGGACTTACTTCAAACACATTCAAATGTAAAATTTGATAAAAGTAATACATCATGATCAAAACTAAAAGATTAACCTGATTTTGTAATTGAGCATTAGAAGGAGAACTTGAAGATGTTCCACTATGAATGACCCTTGGAGCCAAACACTTTAGATGGGCAAGGACCCAAACCCAAACCCCTAACACATCCAATGTTCTTGGAGAAGCTAAGGAATTAATACTTGATATTTCTTTTGATACAAATGATGATGTTGATTCATATGCTTAAATTTTTCCTTCAAAGAACATAAGAAGAAACTAATTAAAATAACACAAAGTATGGTTGACAATTATAGACTATTAGAATTCAAATTACACTAATTTCCCTCGCTTCATCACTCACAAATGCTCTATTAGCATGTTTATGTGTTGCTATCCATACCTCCCCTCTACTAACCTATGGCCACACTCTTTTTCCTATAAAATTGAAGAAAAAATATATGACACATAAAGACAAAAATTTGTCACCATTTCATCCATTTCCCTTGCAGTGCTCTTAGATCCACATGTGTGAGCAATGGTTTGCCTTGCCCTAATCATCAACGTACAAAAATTAATAATCATTAACTTGAATGATGTTGATGAAAAATAGTTTCAATATACTTTTTTTTTAATTCCCACAACATATTCCACACACCTTGCTCGTAAAATCTATAAGAACCTCTCCAAAGACAAAAAGTAAAAAAGTTCAATTCCTCATGTGAATCTTCAAAAGTCGCATCAAACACATGAGGTACTTTAAGAAATGTATAGAATATTCTATTTTAAAAAACTTATTGGTATGTGATAAATTTAACATTAATTAAATATTCCATTTTCTAAAAAAATTAAATAATTAATGACAAACTTTAAAGTTTGAAATAAATATGAGGAGACAAAAGAATATCAATTTCTCATTATGTGAATGCCCACATTCCTAACAACCAATAGAGTGAGTATGATAATATACCTTTGGTTTACATTTTTATTTGAATTTTTTTTTTGTATTGGTAATATATAACTTCATTAGCGGCTTTTGTATTTATATGTGCACTAGGCCAAGGTTGCACTACTACAAGATTCTGAAGCATGTAGAACAACTTAAAACTATATTTTTTTATTAAAAAATCATTTAATATTTTAAAACCTTCAAAGATAGTGATATATTAACAATAGACAAGGAATCAAAACTAAGCCCTTAACAATTGTGAAAGCAGAATGCATAAAATAGAATTTCTTTTGATGCACTTTCAATAGCTACAAGTTACAAGAATGTCTTTATGGTGAAAGAAAAAACCCACCAACTATTTCACAAAGAACTAACCACATGCCATTCAAAACATCTAAATGGTTCTGGAACAAAAGTTTAAAAGTTTAGTTTATCCACCACACTAGCATTTGATGCAATTAGGATATCTAAAAGGAAAATGAAGGGTTGTCTAGAAATATAGGTTAGATCCTGCATAAAACACCCCAAAAAATAACCATTTGTAAGCTTCATCTAACAGCATGACAAACCAAGATTGACTTGATTATAATGCTTCAGTAAATCTTACAAAGAAAATGGACTGAAAGTATAACATAAGACCTTTTTAAGGGACGATCAAGAAGCATGTTAAAATCAAGGAATTATAAATTGATTTTCTCCTAGACTACTTATAATAGGCTTCACCTTTAATATTGAAAAGCATGAAGCAAACAAAAAATCCCCAAGGCTGGCCACTCAAGAGATTTTACAAACAACCAACTTTCAACTTCTTCATGAGAATTAGTTGAAGCAATCAAAATGTAATGAGAATAAGTCCAAGATGCTCAAATTAATAATTGAAGACATTATATTCTATACTTCTCATTTTAATTATTTGCAATAAATATAACATAGAAAATTTAACTACCTCTTAAAACACTAAATAGAAGTAAATGAATATTTACATTTAAAATAGGTCATCTTGCAAATTTAAGATAATGGGAATGCACATAAAGTGCATTAGAGATGTTATAATATTGTAATATCTGAAATTAGTGCTTGAAGAGAAAATCATGAAATTGACTGCTAAGTTTTGACTATTTCTAACCTCACACCAACTATCCTTTGGAATTCCTCTACCATAGACCGAACCATGTAGCAGTGGAAATCATACTTTAACGAAAGGTCGTGATTCTGCCATGAATAATGAAAATATAGTAAGTTTTATATATACTACCTAGTTGATGACATTATCTAATAAAAATTAATTTTCAAAACCAAAACAAAATAAACCTTTCATTAATTTTATTGCTGTAAAAGAAATAGGCTCCGTGAAATTAAATTTAAAAAATGTGGATTAGAAATTCGTGGTAGACATAGTATCAAATGTCATCATGGAGTAGGAATTTTCCATGTTTTAGTCTAACTTTCAACCCACACATAAAATACAAACTCAAATACCCCTTTTACCTTTTGTAAAAGCAAAAACACATTATTTTGAAAAATAACGAAGAAAAATTAGGGATGAATGCGAACTGGATATTGTGAGAAGCCAAATAGGTTTGTGAATTGAAATTATACCTATTTTGATATACGAGCATCACACTCCGGTTGCAGTGGTTGTGGTCAACGTTGCTACTTGACGACACTTAGTTAGAATAGGGAAAATAAACAATGAGTTAGGGTAGTGAGATGAAATTACAGAGACGAAATCAAACTCGAAAACGAAAGAGGCAAGGATGCAAAATCAAACATGAAATCAGAGAGACGAAGTAGTGACAAAAAAAAAAATGAAAGCACGAGATGAAATCAGAAAGAGAAATAGTTATGAAATTGAAAGAGAAATAGTGATGAATCAAAAGAGGAAGCATGGAGAACGAAAAATTTGTTACCTAGGGCTTCAAATTTGATGAGAACTGAAGAGTGGGGAAGGAGAACAAAAAGAGCTTCTCAAACACACGGGAACACAAAAAAAATTCTAGGTCACTTTCAAAGGCACTGAATACTAAAGCAAATCATCCCTCCCCCTTGAAGGTGGGCCTCGAGGTGGGCTTGGGCTTGTTGATGCATTTGGGCTTAGGCTTATTGGGATCACATCATCCCCTCCCCCTTGAAGAGGATTTGCCCTCAAATCTTGGTGGTGTTCATCATCCATGAATCCTACAAAAGGAATTAAATGATATATATTGAAAGTGGAATGAACACCATACTGATAAGCAAGATTATATCTAAAGTAGAGGACAAAAGAAGGTCTTGTTGTATTGTTGAAAGTTACTTGAAGATGAACAAGACCTACTTCACAAAAATAATTTTGTGTACTTTGAGTTGTCTCAAACCTAATAGGCAACATTAACTCAAAGTATGATTTTGCAAAATCTTTTGAGGAGTTTAAAACAATGGGAAGGGAAACTGGCTTGAAAAACTCAGCAAAAGTAAATATTGGTTTGAAGAAATGAGAATGATTGATGAAATGAGAAGAGTTAAAAGATTTGAGCACTCCCTTTAAAATTCCTGATTCAATGAAAATTGTGGGGGTCGGAGGTGCCTTTAGTAGCATTCCTTTCTTGAGTAGGATTTCTTCTTCCTCTTTCTCTTTCTTTTCAAGCTCTATTTTTTCTCTCTGTTCTCTCAACGCCCTATTAGATTCTTTCCTTTCCTCTTCCTCTCTATCTCTTCTTTCCTTCTCCTCTTTCTCTTTTTGCACATGGTCTCTTTGCTTTTAAATTTCTCTTTGCTTTTCAATTTCTCTTTTCTTACTCAAGAGAAAGTCAAGTTTATCTTTAAAATCTCTTTCTTGACGAGAAAACTTCTTTAGATTTTGAATGAATGTATCTCCTATATCAATGAAGTTTTCTAGTCGAGACTGTTGCTCCCGAGTGATCCTATATGAAGAGGGAACAAAATGTTTCCACATGCATGCTTTCAATTCATAAAAGGTATTAATGCATGATGCTCTTCCCTTTTCCACTTGAAATTGCCTTTTATACCACCACTCACATGCACGTCCTACAAATCTAGAAATAACATGCATAAGAATATCATACTGACAATATCTATTAAAGAATGGTTGCACCAACTTCTTTGTATCCCACATCCAATCTATGAATGATAATGGACCTATATCCTCCCCAAAGAATGGAATGTCACTATGAAATGTATGATGCAACTCATGACTATCATGCTTATGCAACCTAGGACTATATGTAGAATATGTACTCATGATGATTGAATGAACTTATGCACTTGGATAAAAGGGTGAAAGAAGAGGACTATCACAAGTGTACCTCCAGGTAAGCGAGGTGACTCTCACAGACTTCTTAAGTACCAAGGCTAATTCTTGCCAAGGTTACACTTGCAAAAGTACTCAAAGTTCACACAAATGTTCAAGTAATAAGTAGATAGAATCACATGAGGCAAAGCACACAACAAGCACAAACAAGACTCAAAGAAAAGAAAAGATTAACACTAAAAACGGACCCCTAAATGGCAAAAATTTTAGAGACTTTGGTCTCACAAATTTAAACCACTAAGTGTCTAACTCTGTGGCCTAAAAACAAGGTGAGAAAGTACTTAGAACTTTCAACACACTCACTTACTAAAACGTTGCACTATAGTATGAAAAAGGTTCTACTTAGGAGATGAGATTGAACACCTTTTGTTCCCCAAGACACCTAAGTAGGTCATGGATATAATTGAGAACTTGAAGCAAAAGAAATTGATGCACAAGTTTGGGTACAAAGTGAAGCAAACCAAGAGCAAATTGGATGCTAGAATTCTACCACCTAGGATGCTACCATATCATAGAAACCATTCTAAACTCTATAGCATCATCAAAGAACCAAAAATTGAGAGGCAAGCGTATGAACCAATCAAAGGATAAAGCAAGAAAAGCTAATTAGAAATGCTAAACCAAAGAGAATTTAATGAAACATGACTGAATGAGTAAAGAAGAATTGACAAAAAACAAATGAAAGGCTGGAAAGAAAGGAAAGCACCACAAAAAGGAACCTAGAAATGCACTAGAATAGATGAAAAAAAAACTAAAAATAGAGAAGAAAAAGTGCCCAGAAACAGCCACTGTACTCATTGCAATTTTGTTTCAAATTGAGGGAATAAATTCCACTTCTATTGAAGGCAAACTCAAGGCAATATAGAGTACACAATCAAGGAATCAATTAGAATAACAAAGAGCACTTAAAAGCACCATAAACCCACAAAACAGTAGTAAAACAGAGAATTCCCGAGACCACTGCGCCAGAAAACGTGAAAATTTGCCTCAACTTCACGAATTTTTCATTTTTTTTGTACTCAACATTTTTGAATGATTCTTTTTTTTTTGTATTTTTCGTCTGGATGTTAGCTAAATGAGGAAAATTTCAGATTAAAATTTGGACCACGCAGTGAGTCATGAAAAATCTCAAACAATAGGTGTGCGTGCAGTGAAAACTGGAAAAATAGATTGGAGCAGAATTGCTCACGAAAATTGTAAGATGTTCTATGAAAATTCAAGATGAATGAACTTGATTATGATCTAAAATCAAGTATGAATCACAGAAGAACATCTTAAACACTCAAGAGCATAATCCAATAGGTGAAATAAACGAAAAATAATGAGACCATTGCCTTACACATCCACAAGCATCACTTAAAGTTCATAGCTCATTTTGTGTGATGTAGGACTTAGTTCTCATCAAGTAAGTGCAGAATTCAGCCATATGAAAGAAAATTAAGATGAATTAAAGTGCTTAAACATGACTTAAGACAAAACACAACATAAGGAATTGAAAATTAAAAGATGCACTGATTAAAATGAAGAGAAACAACAAAGAATAAAAGAACAAGTGCTGGAAAACAAAAATGGAACCTAAAACAAATTTGCACCAATGAAGCAAGGAGTACTACAAGATGAATCAATGGAGATTCATGTAGCCTCAATGTCAAACGGTGTAGAGCAGCAAGCACATGAAGAAGATAGCAAAACTTGAAGAAAAAAAATGGAGAAGAAGAGACAAGACTGAAATTGAAACAAAACACAAGTATGGACCAAGAACCTTACCCAAACCAAGAGGATGGATGCACCAAAGGCTTGGATGGCTCTAGATACCAATTGATGGACGTCCTTGGTGTAGGAGAGGAAGAGATCCATGGAAGACACCAAGAAGTAGATGAAATGCATCGGAAATGAAGATAAGAGCAAGAAGAGCTCTCAACATTGGAGGTTTTTGGTGAAGATGAATAGTAGAAGTGGAGCTATGGTATGGAAGGTGGCTAGAGGAGATGAAGGAGAAGGTTAGCCGTGTATGCTCTCAAAATAATAGAAGAGTGGAGTGATCTCAACACAAACATTCTATTAGAAATTTCAAAAGTCCTTACAATAGCCTAAAATTTTGGCTTTTATATGAAAGCAAATACACATAAGCACTCTTAGCCCTTGGAGAAGGAGCAATGTAAGACCCGCAAAATTTAATTAATTAAATAATTAATTAATTAATAAATGCGGGAGGCTAGTGCATTTATGACATTAAATTATGATAAGTATGACGTGGAAAAGTACTAGCTTAAGTGGTTGAGAGTACTTTGGTTGTGTGAGAGGACTTGGGTTCGAGTCCTATGGATGCCAATTGTGTGAGATTTTATTATTATTGTTTTAATGGTATGTTGCGCCACATATTGTATGAGATAATGATTGAATTGTGTGTGGTAGCAAGAAGCATAAGTTGGTCTGGTGGTTAGCTTTGACTTGGCATTAGGAAGGTCATGGGTTCAAACCTTGGGAGTCAAATTTAACTCTTTTTGGCTTAAACTTTAGTTGTGGGCTGAATATGAATAGGTGGAGAAACCTAGCAGAAAGTGGGTAGCTAAAGGGCCGAGAAACAATCAAGTCATAGCCTTGAAAAACAATAAAAAACCCAAATTAAATCATATTCACGTAAGTCAGCCCTTGGTGATCAAAGGAAATCTTTTAAATTCAAGCTTAAAGCGGGGAAGTTTCAGGTTAGGGGAGCTGAACCTGAATTTTCGTTTAACCTTGTATGCTTGTGATTCTGATATGTTTTGTACCCTGAATTTTGTGCTGCACATGAGGGAAATTGGGGTTATGGGTTTTGGGGTCTGTTTCATGAAATTTGACCCAAATGTATGCATATAATGGGGTTGTGTTCTGGTTATTTTGTGATTGTGAAAAGTTGGGTTATTGGGGCATAATTTCGTGTCCAATTATGTTCATATGCCTATCTAAGTTGTGCTAAATGAATTGGTATGTTTGGGTTGTGTTTTGAGTCTCCGGTGCAATGTTGTACGCGTGAATTCAGTGCCATAACCTGCAATTTTCGCTCAGGCGAGACATGCAGGGACTCATAAACCTCTCTCTGCTCGAGCAATTCGCTCAGGCGAGGTGTTTTGGTCTTGGGCGACAGACCATCTCGCTTAGGCGAGGGTGACTCGCCCAAGCGAGAATTTGTGTGTGTCTCAAGTGTGTTGGTTGCACATCTCGCGCAGGCGAGGTTTATTGTTTAGGCGAAGATGTGTCTCGCTCAGGCGAGAGTTTCTCGCCCAAGCGAGAGTGCGAAGAGCGTTCTAAAGGGAGTTTAAACATTCAGCCCAAGCGAGAGATGAGGGTCTTGGCGAAACGTGATCTCGCCCAGGCGAGTGTGACTCGCCTAAGCGAGGGTTCGTGGTTAGTTTTAGGTATGGTGCTCGCTCAGGCGAGGTAACCTAGCCTAAGCGAGATGAACTGGAATACTTAGGCGAGAGTTAGATGTCAAGCCCAGGGAGGGATGGATGACATGTTCAGAAGCGAAATGGTTGCAATATTGGATTGATTGGTATTTGAGTGATGATGAAGGATTTACAATGTTCCTAAGATATCTCGATGGTGAGCTTGTTGGAGTTCCATGGGTTGTGGCCCGGAATGTATCCTTGAGTTGTGGCTCAGGATAGGGGTAAACACGTGGCATTCTATGGGTTGTGGCCCGGAATGACTTCCTTGAGTGGTGGCTCGGGATAGCGGATGAACACGAGGAACCTTGAGTTGTGGCTCGGGTTGGCGAGTGTGCCGGTGGAGTGTGCTGGTTGTGGCCAGTACGGATGGGTCCAGATGGATTGCCCTCCTCAGTGAGTCACTAACGAGTTTGGTAGTCTTGGGACGTTGCAGACTATGTTCGTATTTGGGAACTCCACCTGGCGTTACGTGGTGTGATCCGTAGCATGGTTCCCGCACGTGCTCTATCGGTTGTGGCCAATAGGTGTGGCAGCAAGGCGCTCCGAGATACCTAATAGGAGATGTAGAAGACTACTAACATGGTTGTGGCCATGTGCAAGGACTGGGACGAGGTTCTCTGATATACTTCACTATGCATGGTGGTGGCCATGTGGTGGGAAGGTAACGAGTCTTCCACGAGGTGTATCGATGTACATGGTAGTGGCCATGTGATGGGAATGGAGTATACGTCGCGAGATATGCAAGGATATTATTTATGGTTGTGGCCATGTGGTATAAAGGAAGAGTTGTATTATTGATATAATGTTTTATCTATTATACATGTATATGCGTGTGTTGGTACACTTTTATATGTTTCTTCTATTAGCTCACCCTATCTGCTTGTGTTTGGCGATGATCGTGTACGCGATACACGTGAGCAAGTGATGATGCAGGTGGAGCTAGTGAGGCTTAGCTGCGGAGAGGGGATGATCATGGGATTTTATTTCTATGTTTTCTTGATTTTGGATTTTTAATAATATGTAAACAGTTGATGAGATTCTGAAACATTATTACATTTTGTACACTATGAGACAATGGTTATTATATGAGGTTAAAAGTTTTTAATTTCCCTGATTTTTGGGAAATGAGGTATTATTAATTATTGTGTAATTAATTCTTTATTTATTTTATTTTATTAAATTTGTAATATCCTGACGGGATGTTACAAGCAAGGCTTATGGCCATTGGATGATGCCTTGGAAAAAGAGGAAGCATTCCTAGCCCTTGGATGCATTGGATCCATGAGATGTAGGAAGGAATGTTGACTTCCACTTAGTCCACCTTGGAACTTTGGTAGCTCATGGCCAAATCTCCTATTGGGCTTAGTCAAGCCCAATTTTATCAATTCAACTACACATTGTTTGACTTATTATTCTAGAAAAACAAGGCCTAAACAATGACCCAATTTAAATCTAAACTACGGTCTTCCATGCATAAACTCATATTTTGTAGATTTCTTTGGCCCATGTGAATAAAGTGAAAAGCCCATGATTGACTTGATCATCTTGTGAGAGGCCCATGCAGATTTTCTTCATCATGCTTCTAGTGATTGGGTCTTGAGGTGGGCTAGGGCTTGTTGATGCATTTAGGCTTAGGTTTATTGGGATCACATCACTTTCAAAGACACTTAATACTAAAGCAATTTTTTTTTAAATTATGAAAAGAGAAAAAAATGAAAAAACATTGAAAATTTAAATTTTACTGAGGTTTCTTAAGAAAACCCCTTGTATTTAACAAGGATTTTCAAAACCTCTTCTATGCCAATTCTTTTCTATAGGTTATTATAACCCTTGTTAATAAACCCCACTAAAATTATATATTTTTGTAGTGAATTTTTTATGTTCACAAAACTTTTGATGAGAAAAAAGTGACAAAAATACAATGAGTTGAATTATGTGGATTATTATTATTTTCAAATGTCATACTAAAGATGAGTTTTGAATCAGTAAAGAAAAGTTTTATTCTGGAAAGGCATTTTAAGACAAAATTTTGAACAATATGAAAATTAAAATTGTGTAAAATTATTCTTTTCTAAATATTTAGTTCACTTAACAAGTTCTAGAATACTGATAGTTTCACTATCATAAGAAATTGACAAGCAATTGTATTAATATTTTAACTATATATTTTTTATTTTTTCAAATTAATTTGATAATGTACAGTGCTATACTATTAAAATAAAAGTTGTTAAAGTGGATGTTTATTTAGTAAAAAATGTGAAAATATAATTTTTCATAAATCTCCGATTATTAAGTATTATTTTAGTAAAAAATTTTAAACTTAAATCGAACTATACATTTTGTTGTTATAAGTAATTTGAATGATGTGTTACTTGAAGATTTGATGAAGCTTTTATGAAGGTACTTGAATCCATTGCCTTGGAACCATGATTACATTGATGAAGATATGGAGATTTGATGTTACTCGTGTTGATCAAGTCTTGTACGCATTCCTTCTATCTAGATCAATAATGGGGAAAACAAGCTTGAAGATTGTAGTTCATTTTGTAGACCATTTAGCATTAATTAGATGTATAGGGTATTTGTTGTGTCTTTTAATCTATTGAAATGTTTTTCAATAAGTTAAATGGTGTCTTTTAATCTGTTTAATGGATTTTTAAGAAATTAAAAGATTAGCTGCAGTAGTCTTAACTGAGACTTATTCAATCATGTGATTTATTTTTTAATCGATTGATTTCACTTAAGTTAAGTGAAATCAACCGATTGATTTGAAAATCAACTTGTTGAATTTCGTAACAATTTGACTATAAGAGCTGTATTTTTCGAAAGAGAGGTTAGCCAATATTTTTATTCCCACCTTACATAAATTCAAACAATCAAATAATTACTTGGTGAAGTCATATACTGATTACAACCTCTGATGTGCAAATACTATATATATATATAATCCCAACTCATGAACTATTGACAATCCATATCACCCATCCCCAACTTAAGGAAACAAGACATCATATCTGCAAATACAATACCATGGCTTAGCATTTAACAACTTACATGTTAGCAAATATTTTTATTCCCATCTTAGATAAATTCAAACCAATGAAAGTAATAATACATGGTGAAGTCATAAACTGATAACGAACTATGATGTGCAAATACTATACATCTACAATCCCAACTCATAAACTATTCACAATCCATATCACCCATCCCCAACTTAAGCAAACTGGACATCATATGTGCAAAAACAATACTCAAGCTTAGCACTTAAAAACTAACAGGTTAGCAAATATTTTTATTTCCCACCTTACTTAAATTTAAACCAATGAAAGTAATACCTGGTGAAGTCATAAATTGATTAAAAACTCTGATGTGCAAATACTATGCATATACAATCCCAACTCATAAACTATTGACAATCCATATCACTCATCTTCAACTTAATGAAACAAGACATCATATGTGCAAATACAATATCATGGCTTAAGACTTAACAACTTATAGGTTAGCAAATATTTTTATTCCAACCTTAGATAAATTCAAACCGGTCAAAGTAATACATGGTGAAGTCATAAACTTATAACGAACTATGATGTGCAAATACTATACATCTACAAGCCCAAGTCATGAACTATTGACAATCCATATCACCCATCCCCAACTTAAGCAAACATGACATCATTTGTGCAAATACAATACCATGTGTTAGCACTTAACAACTAACAGGAAAGCAAATATTTTTTTTCCATCCTTACATAAATTCAAACCAATGCGTTGCAAACCAATATTAGTTCCAATAACAATCAACCTTACAAACCAATATCCCACTAAATCAATTCCAATAACAAAACCAAATTTATAGGACATTAAATCTTTTGAAAACCTTAGCCTACTATCACGCAATGGATTTGGTTCAACAACCACGCTTTCAACAACACATCATACATATTGAAGAAAAAAATTACTTCTTCAACAATGTAGCGCCACGGGAGTAAGAAAAAAGACCAAAGCTTGAGATTCCTTTTTCGATGTTCAACAACACTATACCAAAAAAATACAAACTTTATCAAATATTTTCCAAAAAGGGAAACAAAATGCCTCATTTCCACCAAAGATGCACAAACAAAAAGGAATACCAGCACTTTCGTGTAGTGGGTAAAACCAGTGTCTTCTCCACCTAAACCACCAATGACGAAATAACAACCACTTCGAAAACAACCAGTTGGGAACTGAAAAAAGATTCGGGGATGGAGGAACAACACACTACTCTCCACTTCTCTCACGAGCTCCACTTTTCTCTCTCTCGCTTGCTTTCCAATTTTGTCACGAATCAAGGAACACTAGTGCAGGAAAGAGAAATGACAGCGGTTATTTTTACTTTTTGGCTTCGGGTGTGCACCCGAGGCATATACTGTCGAGGTAAAAAGGTAGTACTTTATACCTCGGTTATAAATCCGAGGCATATTTAATAGTTACTACCTCGGTTTTTGCCTAACCGAGGCCTAATGTGTATCAGAAATTCGAAAAAGAAAAAAGAAAATTAAGCGCACAATGGAAGCGCGTTTGTCTTGTTCGTGGCTACACAATGAAGAACGTGAAAATGAAGAAAAAAAATTAAAATTAAAAAAAGTTTTCCATGTTAAATACTGAGAGAAGTTATAAGATTTTGGTAGTTACTATAACATTTTTCGGACAAAATTTATATGGTTTCATCCATTAAAATCTCTATATAAGTTTAAGCAACTGTATACAAAATTATTTAATTTTCAGTATAGGAATTCATCATCTTTAGTCTCTATCATATAAAAATTAACTTTTATTTTCGTGTACCTCTTGACGAGCATAAAGTTTAACATTTTTTTATTTGTCTTTAGGCATAAAAAAATATAAACACTGTAATAGAATCATAAGAAATTAAATCATTGTGTATTTGGTTGAATATATTTTAAATTTATATCGATTTATAATTTTTTTTGGTTATAATTTTTATTTCAAACAAATATAATGTACTAATTCCTTTTGTTTGATATCGGTATGAGATATTTTTAATAAAAATCAAATACTTAAAATAAATGTTGTCTATTTATTTTAAAAGAAACTTTTGCATTTAAAATATATATCCTTTACCTTTTATGATGAAATAAAAATAATTACTTTTACATAATAAAATAAAAAAAAATTTGTCATATTATTAAAACCGAAAAATATAATTAAAATTTGATAGTTATTTTTTACGAACCAAAATTTTTAAGAAACTTATTTTACAGAGAATCGAAACATATATTTAAATCTAACTACTACTGTCCTTCTTTCATCTTTTTCACGTGTTTAAAAGTTGTAGGATATTTAATTCATTTCCATCCACAAAAGAGTTCACCTTATCACCAGGACGTAGCTGTATAAATGGGTTCTCACATGTTGGCTTATTCACACAACCGAACTCAACAAAGAAGAGAAAAACCATAATCTGTTTCATAGCCAGCCAAAGAAATGAGGAGTGCAACGCTCTTTGCTCTCTTCCTTCTCTCTGCCCTAACCTTCTACCCTCCTTCAATCACCGCTCAACCTGTCTTTGACGGAAATGGTAACGTCGTTAAAAATGGTGGCCGATTCTATATAAAGCCACGCCTTTTTGGAGCCGGCGGTGGTATTGAACGAGCCAGAACTGGAGACGAAGAATCCCCTCTCTCTGTTGTTCAATCTCCATTCGAGACCGATCCAGGGCAGCCATGGATTATTCGATCCATGCTCCGAACCGCTTTTCTTCCTGAAGGCAGAGTCTCCATTAGCTACGAATATGTTCAACTCGGTAACTCTGTTGAGAGTAATGAGTGGATCGCTGTTCCGGGTCAGCCTGAAGGAACCGTCGTTAAAACTGGCTATCCAAATTCAGTGTCAGGTTTCTTCATTATGACAAGAGCTTCCTCAGACAATACCTATAAGTTTTCGTTCTGTTCAAATGGCGGCACCTGCAGTGATGTTGGGGTTGTTAATGATGAAGCGGGGAACAGGATTTTGGCCATCACTCAGGAACCATTCGAGTTTTTTCTTACGCAACTTCCTTCCGATGCATCTAAGTGAAACACTATCCATGAAAAGTCGTACACTTTCTCCTTCTGAGAGACGTGTCTACGATATGCTTTGGATGTAATAAACTACCCCAATGGTAAATAAACAATCCAAAGCTTATTTATTTAATTTTTTTTCCAAATAAAATAACTTTAACATTTTGGTTATTAAAAAATAAAAATAAAAAATTATAAGGGAAACTACATTGATGTGTTGATAAAAATTATTGCACAAAATATAGACAAATATACCAATTATATATATATATATATATATATATATATATATATAATAATAATCTATTTATATTGTTCTATATGAATTAAAAACAATGATTTACTTCACATAAAACATGAAAAACTTGGATTACACAGACTTACAAAAATGCAAACATCAACCTTATCTCCTTCTAAAAACTCTAAAAAATCCTTGATTCGAAAAACTATGATACATTAAAAAAAAATCATTCTCTAACTAAAGTTTTTGAAAGTCCTTTCTGTCATCATGTCCCTAGCATAATTTATTTAACTTTTTTCCAAACCATTTAATATAACCGGAAATAACAGTCACTTAATAACCTTTGAGTTTACGATTCTTTTGCGATCAACACAAAACAATTTCTTCTTACATATAACTAATTATTTATTTTATGATATTATAACCTATTCAATTAATACGGAAGATTTTTTAATTTTGTTGAAACAATTGTTTTTTTTTTTTAATTTTAACCTCTGCTTTTTAAACTAAAAACTAACGTATTTTTTAAGTAATCGTTTATTTAAATTTAATTATTTTTTAACTAAAATAATTATTTTGTCGATTGATCCTAATATTGATTATAATTTAATAATTTTCTGAAACGAAATTAATTGTTTACAATGAAAGAAGAACATACATACTACACATTGTGTATTTTCAGAAAGTTTATAAATTATGTTATTTGCTCGCACGCATATTATTATATTATTATAATAAGATTATCAAATACTTTTACCTAAGATGTTTGTCAAATATAATAAGATTATAAGATACTTTTATATACTTTTGATTAATTGAGTATGATTTCTGTAGTTTTTAAAACAATGCAATGTGATTTCTATGTAACAAATAATTGTTCTGGATTGTTAACTTGTTTAAAAATCTATAATCAACGCACAATCTTAAACTTTCTTACTACGAACACTGATCTCCGATGTTGATAAACTTGTTTTAATGAAGTGTTTTCTTACAACTCAGTTTGCTTTACTAACTCCACCAACTCAGTTGGGGTCATCCCACATGGTGTTATTGGTGTCTACAATTCCGATGCTTAGTTCTATTTATTATTGATATGATATGAACAAAACAAGAAGCCTCTATTATTCCAAGACTACTTAAGAAATAAGCTATTCAGGTCTTAACAATATCTAAATTGAGACTATAATTTTTTTATGAATAAATAAATATTTTCGTGTGACCATTAATCAACAAAAATATAGTTTGTATTTATATTATAAGTTTTTAATTTTTTACTGATAAAAAAAAGAGTAAACTAGGATTAAATAATTTTTAATTTGTAAAATAGTTTATAATTACTTAATTAACATAATGCTTAAATATTTTTCTATAAATTAGTTCACATAAATAACTTTTCAGCTTTAAATTACCAACCTGCAAATTAATAAATATTTTTGTCTAATAATTAAATCAATCAAATATGGTAGAAATATATTTTGTGGTGAATAATATACTTTACGGAGGAAGACAAAGACAAAGACATTTTTGGCATACAAGGCTATGATGGTCCTCAAACATTGAATAGGTGCCAAGTTTACTGTAATGTGCGGCGAAACGATGGATAATGTCTTGGTCTCCCAAACATCATCAATCGTTCTGCCAATAATTACATACACACAATTTAGCCACGTGAAGGCTAATGTTCATTCATTTCAGTTTTATCGGATGTTCTCGAAGGAGTACGTGGAACACTTTTTTAAGGATAATGTTATTTTGATTTTATTTTATTTTATTTTAAATTTATTATTTTAATTATTTATTTTAAATTTTTTAGTCGTGTGATATAATAATTAAAAATTAATTGCAATGACAAGTTAGAAATGAATAAAAAAATATATTAAAATATTATTATCTATTTTTTAAATCAAATTAATTGATTTCATCACAGAAGAGTCAAAGAAACATCAGGAAAGTAACAGGCACGGCTTAAAAAAATCATCACATTAACAATTTCTTGTTTTTTTTTTTCTTTTTTTTCTTGATTTTTCTTTTCAAAACTTCTGCTTGAAATATAGTTTTTTTTTTCTGTTGAGAACATTTGTAACTAAAACACTTCTAGATTCGGTACTCGTATTAAGTTCACTAGTTCCTTACGTCATTGAGTTCTTCATCTTGTGAAAACATGTGTTTACTCAGTGAGTTTTTAATAAAATGAGTAGTGTGGCTTGTTTTGGTGTAACGTCCCATTTAAATAATGAGTATAATTAAAAGAAGCGTTAGACAATTATAATATAACAGCGCAATATTAGAGTTTACTCATAATGCCTTACAAGCCAAGGTACTCCACGATGCCACCAAAAATAAAGGGAACACATTACACAGTTTACTGGAATCATAGAGAAATGTAAAGACGGACAAGTACATGGGTCGTAGCCCTAAAGGTAGCCCAAGAAGACTAATTAGCGGAATTGTCTCTCCCCTGTTGACCACGATTACCTCTCACATTTGCTCCCTTCAATAAATTGGTAATCATCGCAAAGGTAGAAACACAACATACAAAGCAACCAACAAGAAAAGGGTAAGCTAGAGCCAACAATATTTTTATCATGCAATCAAAGATACCTTCATAGTCCAATATACATATACAATACACATCTACCACACAAACATATTATGACCTTTCAATCAATACACTAAGACCCGACTCGACTCATCTGGATACATATAGCCCGGTCAGATTCAGCGGATGCTTGCACTTGTGGTGGATACCTCTGCTCACCCCGAGCTGCTCACCCCCGAGCTATGTGTTACAAGTGTTACAATGAATCAATTTCCTTCACCACAAGGTTAGCCCTTAATGAATTTCAGGCCTCCTGCTACTCTCACCACAGGAGTCAGTCCGCTATAAGTGAGACTAACTGACTCCTTAGAGTGTCAGGATGCAACCTTACCTTGAATCCTTACCAGACCCATATAGATGGGCACCACCATGGACACCCACTAACAGGGGCCATGGAATTACGTCCCGACCACTGAAGCGCGACCCTGAAAGTCTCACCTAGAGACTCCAAGGAATTACGCACTGACACGGACCAACATATATAAACAACCAAGAAATAAGCACATACATTATACATATAATTTCTTACCAACATCCATAACCAACCCCCATTTCTCATGGTTAAATCAATACCAACTCGTCATTACCAATCATGAGTAAAATGCTTCCTCTCATACCAATACCATGCCATTGGGTTAGCAACCATTGCTCATGCCAAATTCGTGACCACACACACATATATATGTATCAAACTTCTCATGTACAACTCATATGGGAATCATGCCAAGCTCACAATCCCCCACATATAATCCCCTCCCGATCATGCATACTCATTCCCATTAAGCCATCATACAATAATCCATATAAGCACAATTTAAACATCCAAGCACATAGGGAAAAACAACTCGGGATGCATCCTCGCCCAGCTCTTCGCTCAAGCTGGAGGGTCTCGCTCAAGCGAGAATGACTCTCGCTCAGGCGAGCTCCCCTCCGCCTAGGCGAGAGCTCGACAAGGAGGACAATAGCCCTTGCGCAATCTCGCTTAGGTGAGACCCTCTCCGCCTAAGCGAGACGTTTGCTCGCTCAAAACGAGGGTTTGGTCGCCTGAGCAACGACTCGCGTAGAAAACCCTGGGCGAGCCTATGCTCATCTCGCCTAGGCGAGGCCAGCTCGCTTGGGCGAGATAATCAGTGTTCGCCACTACTCGCACCTGCACAACACATACACACATACCAAACAGAAACTCCAGACAACCCAATCAGTCATGGCAGCACACAAACTCAAGGAATCAATGAAACTACATTGGTACAGGTCAAAATCGCACCGTACAAAGAGGTTCTAGCTTCCTTTACCTGGAACGAGCTAGTTTTAATGCCTTGACACCGAACAACGGAGTACCACAGCTCTAGGAGAAGATCACAGAGCTGGAAAAAGTGAACAAAGGGTGTTTACTACTGAAGCTCTAACACTACACACGGAAATAGGACCAGAGATTTAGAAGTGTGGGTTGGGAATACTTACGTGAGTCAAGAATGGAGTCAAGCGGAACGTGAACTGAAGGTACGCCTTGGAACCCTAGCAAAGGCGACACCAACTCTAAGAGAAGGGGATATGTTTTTACGAAAATGAGCACAAGTTAGGGTTTGGGCACTTTAGGTCAGAAATCGAATTGGGCCAACCCCCCGCCCCCTTAGGCCCATAAGATTGGACAGTCTAAAAAAGAAATAAAAGGGGCAGAATTAATTAGGCCTTACATTTTGCATAGGTGAATGTATCATCTCCTTAATCTTATGGTATTCTAAACATTTTTGTCAAATTTCATGTTTCAAAATCATATGTAATTTTGAAGATCCACCAATAACATTGCTATTTAGATCAAAATGTTCATCTTTTAAGTTTTTCAATATCTTTATTTGAGCTTTGAATTATCAACTTCTCTAAATTTATATTGAGTTTAGAAATATCATTAATATTACATTCAACACCGCAAAATATAATCTGAAAATAGAGAGATTCAACCTTCATTAAAGCACACAGAAAATACTAGAAAATGAAACAAAATTCTTTTTAGAATGAAAAGATGTATTCTCATTCCCATATCTAAACTCAACAAGTATCAAATTTTTGTCTTATTCTTGTCCCAACGGGTAATAGGTAAATAATAGTATTGGTTGTCTTATTGTTTCAATATTAATTATTTTTTATAAAAAATACAAAATTATGGTAAAAGAAACATAAATTATCACATATTCAATATTAAAATTGTTGTTAAGCGTTATAAACATTTCAAAAGATTTGGATGTTGCTACCAACTATACATTCTTCGTTGTTGCAGTTTTGTTTTGGTGCAATATCATGCTTCCGTCTTGATTACATGGTTAATGCAATTATTCTGGTTCATGAATATAAAGCACGTTGCAATTTTGGTTTTGAACGTTAGTGAAACTTTATGATTTTTCAGCCCATCCTTTCCCTCATTCACACCTATAAATAGGTGGTTTTGGTGCTCTCCAAAACACATTATCTCTCATTCTTTTCTCTTCTTCTTAAAGCTATCTTCTCTCATATTTTTTCTTCTATTATCTATCATAAGTTACTTACTCTTTCAAGAGTACTTTCTTTTTAGTTTTGAGATCCTCGGAAGATCCAAGAAGTTCCTATTATATATTATCTCTCATTCTTTTCTCTTCTTCTTCAAGCTCTCTTCTCTTTTATATTTTTTCTTCTATTATCTATCCTGGGTTACTTATTCTTTCAAGAGTACTTTCTTGATAGTTTTGAGATCCTCGAAAGATCCAAGAAATTCTTGTTGTATCTTGAGGGGTTTGTGCACACACCACGGATAAATCTTTAAGGATAGTGAATTTATACGTCTCAAGAAGTACCCTTTTGTTCGTGATTGGTAAGTTATTTACAACAATCTTAAGGACTTATAACTGACATCAACAACAACTCTACTTTGGAGAATCAAAATATTTCCAGAACTTAGACTGTCTTTGCGAAACCATTTCCGAATGTATCAAAAATCAAGGCATTCTCTGGATAGAACTTCCGACACTAGTAAGAATGTGTGTCTACTCTTTTAGACATGTATGGAGTAGCTATGGCTCTCTCAACTTCAAAACCTGACGAATCCAGTACCAAATAAACTATAAAGATTAAACTAATAGTAATATAATTTTAACATAAACATTTCACTTTTTGAACTTCAATATATGTTGAACTGTGATAAAAAAATTCATGAAAATTACATTAAATTCTTATATTATAGCAAATAAAATTTATTTATACAATTATATTATAAAATTACACGTTTGATAATGAGTTGGAAAATAAAATTAATTATATAAAAATACCAAAATAGTATTCCACATGATAAAAATAAACAAATAAAAATATTGAAAACATGATCAAATGTGTGTTCTAAAAACAATGTGAGAGACCATGGAAAGAAATCGCACAAAGGAAAATAAATATATAATTAAGAATATATGATAAGATGAAAAATACATTAGCAATATAAGAAGATTCTTATAACGAAACAAAAAAGTTCTTCAGGTGAAACAAAAATTAATAATAATAGAATAAAAAGTATAATTTTTTGTATAGCCTAGTAAATGAAAGGTTCATGTTGTTCAACACTTAAATTCAAAATGTTAAACATTCTCATGTTAATAGAAAATAAATAATAAATAATAATATTAAAAAATAGAAGACTGTGAGTATGAATTTCATGGAAATGCAAATGAATTTCATGACAAACCAAACAATTAGAGGAAATAAAAAATAGAAGTGTGTAGTGTTTGCATATATATATATATATATATATATATATATATATATATATATATATATATATATGAAACAAACTATGAGTATGTTAATAATTTAAACATAGACGAGGATATAATGATGACGAGTATTATGGTGGGTATGGGCACGGGGACGAAGCATATATGTATATCCCTATCCCTATCCCCATGCCCGATTGGAAAATTTGGGTATTCCCAATATCCATATCCATAACTAGTCAATGCAGGAATTTTCCGTCAAAATGGGGATGGGTTTTGGCAATACCCACACGACATATTTATTTGTCAGCCCTAGTTACAACAATAACACATAGAAGGAGAAAATAAAATAAACCAAATATAGGAGGAGAGGTTAGAAATATCACTAATATTACATAAAGCACTGGTAAGTATATCCTGAAAATAGAAAGATTTAACCTTCATTACAATAGAGGAAAAATAACACAAAAAGAAACAAAAAAACATGGTTAACTATCGATACAGGGTTAACAAAGAAACAAACAACAACAATACTTAATACACAATCAAATTCATCAACCCTAACCACAAATCACGAAAAGAATACACAATACAAACCCATAAACATCTACACACTTAATTCGTAAAACAAAAACAAAAAACTAAGACAAGAACAATACCTAAAAACCTATCAGAAAGAACCTCAAAAGATGGAGAGAAAGGGAGAACAAAAATAACAAATGAAAACGCGAAATGAAATAAGTAAAAGATTCTGTCTATGCTCTTCTTGTACTGTACTTTTTGAGCTTCATCCATCAATCAATCAATCATAAAGAATAGAGAAGAGTGAGAGATGTAAAAATACCACCAAACCAAACCCATTTTATCCAACGTCATGAAACCCAAAACTAGTTTTGGGGTATAATGGTTAAGTGAAGATAGTAATAGGGGAAAGGACATAGAAAACTAAAAAGTGTCAACATATTTAGAAGCGGTGGAATGGTAAATTTAGTGGACATTGTTTTGTTTATATTGTTATAGCTAATCTTTAATTTTGTAAATTGTTATCAAAATTTGTCACTATATTTACTAATTATTTTTTGTCACTAAAATGTGTTACCATATAGAGATGAGCCCGAAGTCATCTCCTTCAAGACTCCAAAGAACTGCTTGTTGATTAAAAAACTATGACAAACTAAAGAAGAATCACTCTCTAACCAAAGCCTCTAAAAGTCCTCCCTCAAAGTGTGCTCCAAGCATAAATGACCTATATAAACTCAACATAAATAAAAGTTTATATCCCTAAAAAGTTAAAAATATCATATATTCACACCAGTGCAGGAAAGGGTTTTTGTCGCAGTTATTTTGGTCATTTGGCCTCGGTTTAAGACTCGAGGCATATCTAGCCGAGGTAAAAAAGTTCACCTTTCTGCCTCGGTTCTTACCCGAGGCATATCTCATCATTACTGCCTCGGTTCTGATACCAACCGAGGCATAAAATATGTTAAAAATTAAAAAAAAAATCAGAAATGGTTGAAACCTGCAAGAACACAAGCAAGCAAAATATGTGAGCCTCACTGGAAAACGCCTCCATCACCATTTGCGGATCTCCTTGTGTTTCAACTACCATTGTAACATCCCTAAGGAATATTAATTAAAATAAATAAATAAAAGAAATAATTAAAAACTAAAGTCATCTGGATAATAATCCCAACGCGGGAGAATTTAATTTTTATTAAAAAGCATGCGCCAAAACTCATAACATAACATAAATTGTTATAAGTTTCCAAAACTTATGTCCATAATAACATATAGTAAATACATAAGAGAATATCCCTAGCTCTAATCCCCATAGCTATCCCTCACTCCGTCGGCTGGTCATCCTCAGCTCTACCTGTTTCAACATCTGCTCCCATGTAACGAATCACACGATCATCGCCAAACGCAAACACACAAACAAGAAAGGGTGAGCTGAGAAAATAAAGTAACAAATATTCAATATGTAAAATAAAGCATACACCCATCTTATTCATATTACATAGTTCTTGGCCAAGACCTTAACCCCAAGGCTTTGTAGCCTTCAAATCACACAATTGGTTAGCCTTGGACTCGGGAATATGATGCTCACACGAACTTGCCCACTCGTGGTCTTGCCTCTACGAACCTCCCTGCTCGTAGTCCTACTCTACGAATCTCCCCGCTCGTAGTCTTGCTCTACGAATCTGCCCGCCCGTAGTCCAACACATGTGATCCACCAGCCACGTACCTTCCCGCACGTGGCATCCCTCAACGTGAGCACAAAACATACGAACCTACCTCGCTCGTATCCCCACGTGAGAGTAACTAGATATGAACCTCCCCGCTCATATCATCACATGTTAAACACATCCATGAACCTACCCGCTCATGGCACAACATCTCCCGATCCAAGCAAAGCATCATCGTTAATTAAAAACAACATACCAGAAAGCAAAGAAGAGCAACATTTCCGCCTGGCCCGACTTGCACGCCGCCAGGCGAAACTGTCGCAGACCGCCTGGCGGTACTCCCTTCCCGCCAGGCGCCAGCGTCACTTCAGAGTCACTGTTTCCTCGTCACCGCCTGGCGGAGCACACTGTGCCCCCAGGCACCCCTCGGTGCAATGCCCTCTCACGCTAAGCCTATCGCCTAGCGGTTATCAGTGGACCGCCAGGCGCCATACCAGAAGCACTTTGCAACTAGTTTCGGCACTCGAGTTAGTTGGTTCTACAATCCAAATTCCTCTAAGGCAATTCCCCTCTCGAGCCTCAGTACTCAATCCTGATCTATTGTCAACCCCAATCTATTCTTGGTGTTGCCATATCCCATCTTTATCATTCGCACATTTCAACTAGAGATCTATTTATGCCTAAGTCGTGACGTCAAGTCTTATTTTACCAATGACAGATCCCATTCTCACATCTCCCCTTTTCACAGTTTCACTTGTCCATAAACCACATATGATAAAATCAATAGTACCTATATCCATCCATCCTTCACACTTCATCTAACATCATGTCTTAATACACATATACTCCTGTTTTCCCTTTTCAAATCACCAATTTCCCTAGTTATATGTTACAAATTATCTCATACAATTTTATCAATAGTTGCCTAAAAACATGACTCGTCCAAGTCCTATTCCTTTCCATCATTTTCTACTTCTTTTAAACACACAAAGCCAGACCTACACTCATCGCCGCCTGGCGGCAGACAGCACGCCGCCAGGCGGTACACCAGTATTCTACAGCAGCGCAGACTCCCATTTACTATGACGTACCCAATCCATTTTCCAATTTCCATTCCTATCAATTCCAGTCATCAGGACGCAACAGACCTACATTACGTGCTAGTTATCTATTCTCAATTTGATTCATAAAGGTGCCTCTATAATTACACTCATGTGTAACCCCAATCGATTCATACACAATCGTCGTCTCTCAACCTTGCCATACTCCAAATTGGTATTCAATTTCGGTCCAGCAAAGTATTCAATCGAACCCACTCACATCAATCACAGAAACCACATACACACTTGTACGAATAGCATCAAAAACATCAAAAGGAACGCGAACGCTGTCGCGCCGCCTGGCAGGAATTCATCGCTGCCAGGCGGTTCAAGCCAAAACAAGAACAGATGCCCACCTCTGATGAGCCGCCTGGCGGTAAGGATCAAACCGCCAAGCGGTTTCTGGAAAAAAACCCAGAAACCCAATCGAACAGTGCAGAAAAGCAGGTGAAAGGCATGCAGTTTCAACCACCAAAGCACAATACAGTGTATATGTATCTAAAACATCGAAAACAACTCCCCTTACCTGGAATTTCTTGCTAAACCACGAATCCTTGATGTATCTCCAATCCAAAAGCTTCCTTAACCCTCTCTTGCACGTCCACAATGTTTTCCAGCCACTCCACCCTCTTACAATCAGTTTTTCCCTTTTGAAAACCCAGTATTCGACCCTTACACCCACTGTAGTACTCTTTGCCTCTCCAACTAGCCTTTTTCCTCTCACTTACTACCCAATTAAATGTGCTCAATGCTAAAAACGAAAATACCTTAAGTATTCTTGTTAATGACTACTCATGAACCACTATTGAATGGTTTCTTACCCATTAGACTGCCTTCATATGCAGCTAGGGTTTCTACGTCCGTTCAATACCATGCAACCCAAAATTGCCAAAAAGAAAATTAGTTTTGTTCTTAGTAAGGATTGAACCCACAACCAATCAATTAACAATTCAAGCACATAACCACTCAACCAATTCCTATTTTATGATAACTCCTACAATTTTAGGAATTTATCATTATACTACACATTCAATATATAAACATACAAAAACACATAATTTAAATAACACCCAAGTGGCACACATAGGACTCGAACCCAAGTCCTCACACACACAATAAAGCACTCTCAACCACTTGAGCTAGTACTTTTCCACATCATAGTTCCTCACATTAATTACTTTAAATGTTTCTATTACCCGTCATAATTAAATAATTAATTAAATAACTTTTAATTTTCTCGGGTCTTACAACCATCAACGGAAACCACCTACAAGTGCAGCGTCTCGTTCACCCAGAACGTAACTTCGCCAGTTTGCAAAACCTCAACACCTCGCACGTCCAAAATCTTGTGCCAACAACCATTCAATCAACCACTATGTGAAGTTCACCTGAGGAAACGCAGCAAGACGAACCCCAACCCTACAAGAAAAACACCCAAGAAAATGGATTCAAATCGCAAAATGGAAATGCAAAAAATACCCCAATGTGCAAACGAAGGTGGCACAGCTGATGTTCTCGTCGGAGGAGGCGCAGCGCCGGCAGCAGGTGGAGAAGGCGGGCATGGCGACGAATCTGCGATGGTGGGTCACAGGACTGAACAGTGAAGATGCATCTACAGTGGTGGCGGAACGACGTGGAGGCATAGGCAGCGCTGATTTTCGAAGGTAGAAGATGCATCTATAGTGCAGCGAATTTGGGTTTTTAAAACCTAACTGGCCTTACTGCCTCGGTTGATTCGAAACCGAGGCATATACTCACACAAAATAAAAATCAGCCACGTGGAAGAATTCTGGCACTGATAGGCCTCGGGTGAAACAGCCCGCTGCAGTAAACCATTATATGCCTCGGTTCAGTGGGACCCGAGGCATAAAACCGTCCAATTCTTTTTGAATTTTAAAAAAAGTGTGAGTTTCTGGCAGCGTTACTGCCTCGATTGAATTTATAATCAAGGCATAAACATTCATAGGCCTCGGTTGTTTGGTTAACCGAGGCATAAAAGTTGTTTGAAATCACAAAAAGGCCACCGCGTCCTTATCTACTTCGTTTGTGCGAGAACTGAGGTATATAGGACGCTGTCTAAACATGAAACTGCACTAGTGTCACCACGACTTCTTCTAAAAAAAATCAACACATGAAGCTAAACTAGGACAATTCCTAACTGCATCATCAGTATTCACCTTAAGTCAATTAGTATATAAAACTTGTCATGTTACGTCTATAAATAAAACCACCCTAACTTTCCTAGTTTGGATATGAAAATTTTTAGCACTAAAAAATAAGAGATATTATTATTCATATATTTAATTTGACAAATAGTAGAAAGAAAAAAATTGAATTATGAAATCTAGTATGATTTGTTAAATCCAAATCATTCAAATATATAGCAAACATAATTTTACTTTTATCCTTTCCTCTAAAGCCATTGATACGGTTTATGTGTCTTTTTTATCAATATAAAACAATTTTTTCTTACATATAACTAATTTTTTTTTATAATATTATAACTCATGCATATAATACAGAAGATTTTCTAATTTGGTGAAAACAATATTTTTTTAACTTTACCCTCTTTTTTAAACTAAAAATTAACATATTTTACTTAAATTTAATTATTTTTAAACTAAAATATATAACTTTTCGTACTAATTTGAATTTAATCATTTTCTAAAACGAAATTAATTATTTACAATAAAAAAAACATACAAACGTATAATGTATATGTTTTCACAAAGTTTATAAATTATGTTATTTACTCGCACGCATATTTTATATATATATATATATATATATATATATATATATATTATAATTATTAAATATTTTTCTCTATTTATTTTTGACTTAGTGTGATCTCTGTATTATTTAAAAAGATACACTTATTTTTATAAACTATTTATGTGACAACACTTCTGTTTGCTTTTCAAACTCCACCAACTCAGTTGGGGTCATCCCTCACGATGTTATTGGTATCTACAATTTCAATGCTTAGTTCTTAGTTTTATTTAGGAAAATGATACTCTAACCTGGTTTTTACCTGCCTACGTGGCACTCACACGTGAAAAAAAGTTATTGTTTTTGAAAAAAGAAACTAAAGGGACGAGGTGACGGTTCTGACGGTTTCTGAGACAACTGTGGAAGAAAGGGCAACGTCTTGCGGTGCGCGTGAGGAGACAACACGCGCTCTCCATCTCAGTTACCCAAAGTTTTCATTTTTTTCACTCAACCCTCATTGAGCGTTTTTTTCACTGAACACGCGAACCAGGTCTGAACCCACTCGAAGCGGTGCGGTGCCTTCAGCTTTTGTACAAGCGGTGATATTTTCGCTCAACCAACCGACGCTGAATGTTGTACAAAATGCAAAGTTGGTAGCAAAAGGAGAAGGAAAGTAACTTGGGCAGCAGAAGAAGCGATAGAACGAGGAGGCTTGGGTTTCCAAATTTGATTCGTATACCTTTGTTGTGTTGTTCGTGCGTGTGGTCCTTGGTGGAAGAAGGAACCCCTAAAAAAATCCGAACTTGGGAAGGGAAGAAGCGGTAGACCCAGGACGTCTGCAGTTCGTTATTAAGGTTGTGTTTTCTTTACGCCCAAACCCTCGGCGTTCCTGCATTACATTCTTACTGCATTGTATAAGAAGATGAAGTTGTGATTTATATTTTTTTTGCTCGTGTGGGTATTATGATAATAAAAGAGTTTGTGTTCGTTGAGTGAATTTGTTTAACAGTTGCCTCAGCCGTTTAACGAGAGGAAAGGCGAATTTTTGATTTGTGTAGGATTTTCTGTGTAAATGAAAGTAATGCTCGTTTTTGAATATCGTTGTTGGTTTTTTAATTGGTGTGTATTCACTTTATTTTGTGTAGGTTGTTTTTGCAGCATCGCTCAAAAGGGGAAAAAAGATGGGAAAAAACCAGACATTGATGAAGAAGACAGGGTTAGTGCTGTTAATTGTTATATTGTGCATCACAATTTCATTGTTGAGCATTAGTTTAATTGTTAAAATTGAATGGAAGGTCCGGCTGATAAATTTTATGGACACAAAGCACATTGTGGAGATAAACAATGTGTTGACTAATGGACACCGGAGACGTATAGGAGTCACCCCTTTCAAATGGTGTCTGGAGTTAGAGAGGTCTCTAGATATCTGCAGTCCTCTACTAGTTGAGCTACTTTGGCGATGGGATGACGGTGAACAATCCTTTCATATATGGAAGCATCTTGTACCTTTATCTGTTATTGATGTATGTTTTAGTCTGGGGTTAGGTGTAGTTGGTGAAGAAGTACAATTTGGTGCATATGGATGTGGGTTAGTTGGTTCACTCTTTTGTGGTGAAAGAATTTGTATTAAAGGGATAACAAACATGATTAGGAGTGTAATAGGAACCGAGCATGATGATGTAGATAAGAAAAGTTATTTGCAATATGCCTTTTGGAATATTAGATGATATTGATAGTTTGGTTAAGTTCAATTGGGGGAGTGCAGTGCATAGTTTTTTGGTTAACTCATTAAGTCGTGCATATGGGGTTCATAGCTAGAAAAAAATGACCACAACATCACGTTGGCAGGGTCAGTTGTGGTTTTGCAGGTACGCTGAATTTTATTTTCTTTGAATCTTTAGATCTGTTTTATATTTATTGTGTTTAGTGTTTTGATAAGAATGATGTAACATATGTTATTTTTATATTTGGGCTTTTGAGAGGTTAGGATTGGGAGCAGATAATAGGGATATAGTGTTTCCCAGAATTTTACGATGGCCAACTTTGAAGTTAAGGACTTCAAGCATCGAGAGGCTATTCATTGAACCGAAGGTAATTTAGTTTTTTTATTTAATTTTCATACCTTATCGATTTAGTTGGGTTGGTGAAGTTTTAAATGTAACAACATTTCATTTAATCGTTAGTTAAATTACATTGCAGGTGATGTTCGATTGGGCTTTGACTGAAGAAGATCAAAGTAACTTGTTTGGGTTGCTTTAAATCTTACAGGCGTTATTGAAGGTGGTGATAGGGTTAGTGAAGGTGGTGAAGAAGCTGGGGTGTCCAATACGGGTGATGTTTGGTTAAAAAAATTTCACAGCAATGAGATTGAAATAATGGAGATAAAGAAAAGATTGAAGATTTTGGAGGATGAGGTCTTTAGTGGGAATGAAAGTAAGCCCGTTGAAAAGGAGAATGT
>Ga0214545_1001065_pt1 | contig 49424 bp, 30 predicted proteins | sample CNSS4metaG_FD_160064 | JGI IMG/M metagenome (GOLD analysis project Ga0214545, IMG submission 160064) | Root nodule microbial communities from cowpea collected in UCLA plant growth center, Los Angeles, California, USA - CNSS4 | ecosystem: Host-associated > Plants > Roots > Nodule | place: USA... | reverse complement strand
GAGAGTTCTTGCTGTGCTGGTGTGATTCTTGTGTGATTCAAGAGTCTTTTGTGGTGTTTTTGCATATTTTGGAAGTGTAAGGGTGGATTCTTTGTAAAACTTTTGAAATAGTGCAAAGTCAAGCTCAAGTTGCCTTGACAAACTGGATGTAGCTCAAGTTTGAGTAAACCAGTATAAAAATTTGTGGTGTCCTCTCTTCTCTAACCTTTCTCTCTTGCATTTTCATTTTAAAGTTTCAAGAACTTGTGCTTTAATCATCTTTTTCATGTTCTTGCATGTTTTCATAGCATCTGAAGCATTGAGCATGTTTGTATAATCATTTGGAACTGATCTTGATCATTCTTGAGCATTGTTTCTGGTTTAAAATTCAAATTCATATTTCTGCATTTTTCCCAGTATTTCAGTCGACTGTTTTTCAATTTCAATCGATTGATTATACTAGAACATAATCTGTTTAGTAAAATCAATCTGTTAACTCTGTTTTTGATCGATTGAAAGTGTATAGTTCAGTACTGTTTGCATCCTAACTTGGTGATCTATTTGATTCAATTAAAGGAGGATTTTAGCTTGCAAAAATAGCCTAAAGTTTTAACTAGCCAATTCAACCCCCCCCTTCTTGGCTTTTCAACCATTTCAAAACTAACATCTATGCTATTTATAACTGTTTGAATCAAAGTCACATATTAATAATATTATCCCATTCACCTTTCTTAGTCGTTATATTTTATTGTACATGGCTAATTTTCTTAGCAATAAATTATTTTGTTTTGATTCATGCACATTAGTTTTGTAGATTTATTTATTTATCCCTTCTTTCCTGGGTTGGCTTAATGGATACATAAGATAATGATAATTTTTTTATTCTTTCAGATGCTTGCCTACCTGTTACATTTTTATTTGAGTTTTAGATAGTGGGTTGAAGAGAGTTTTAAATATGGACCACCCTAAGAGTAACCCTTTAGTTTTGGTTGATGATCTTGCATCTGAAACTCCTGGTCCATCTGAAAGTGCAACCACAAATAAAAAGGAAGTCTCAAATGTTTGGAATTTTTTCACAAAAGTAGGAAAAGACAAGGATGGCATTGAAAAGGCTGCTTGTAAGTATTGTGGCAATAACTATAAAGTTGGAAAAAATCCTATTACTAAAAATAATTATGGGACTTCGCATCTAAGTCGGCATGTCAACGTGTGTAGAAGTATTCCAAACATAGATATGGATATGAATCTTTATCAAGAAGGAAAGTTTGGGACACGAAGAATCAATCAAAAGATTCATCGTAAGTTACTTGCGAGAGCCATAATCAAACATAGTCTTCCTTATAATTTTGTTGAATATGAAGGAATTAGAGAGTGGATAAAATACATTAATCCTAATGTTGACATGAAATGTAGGAACACTACTGTTTTAGATGTGGAAAAGGAATACATGGAAGAGATGGATAAAGTTAAGCAAAGCATGTCTAGGATTCCTAATAGAATTTGTTTAACTTCTGATGTTTGGACTGCAGTTACTTCTGAGGGCTATATTTGCCTAACTGCACACTTTGTTGATGAAAACTGGAAATTGACAAGTAAGATTCTTAATTTTTGTCGAATGAAACCACCACACACTGGTGTTGAACTAGAAAGTGTTGTGTTTGATTGCCTAAAGCAATGGGGTATTGAAAAGAAAATTTTCTCAATTACCTTGGACAATGCTTCTGCAAATAATATCTTGCAAGACATTTTGAAAAGCCATCTTTGTGTTCATAGAAATTTATTATGTAACGGTGAGTTTTTCCATGTACGATGTTGTGCTCACATCCTTAATTTGATAGTTCAAGATGGTTTAAAGGTATCTGACAAAGCACTTCATAGTATTAGAAAGAGTGTTAAGTATGTTAAATCATCAAGTGGAAGAACTCTCAAATTCAAAGAATGTGTTAGCGATGCTGGCATAAATATAAGCATTGGTTTGAGATTAGATGTAACTACAAGATGGAATTCAACTTATTTGATGCTTGAAAGTGCAATCAAATACAAAAAGCCTTTTGAAATTCTCAAAGTGGTTGATAGGAATTATAAAAATTGTCCATCTTTTGAGGAATGGAATAGGGGAGAGAAAATGTGTCAATTCTTATAACCATTTTATGAGATCACAAATGATGTCTGGTTCATTTTATCCCACTTCAAACTTGTATTTTATGCAAATTTGGAAAATTCAGCTTATCATTGAAGAGAATTTGTTGAACGAAGATGTCACCTTAAGGAAAATGACTTTGAATATGAAAGACAAGTTTCAAAAGTATTGGAAGGGGTATAATATTAGGTTAGCTTTTGGAGCTATTCTTGACTCACGACTAAAGGTTGATTTTATAACGTATTGTTATAAAAAATTGGATCCTTTGACCTATGGAGAGAAAACAAAGAAAGCGTTAGAGAAGTTCAAGAGGTTGTTTAAAGAATATGTAAAAAACTTGTCTATTCCTAGTGTTTCTCTTTCCCAATCACCTACTGAATCCATCTCAATGTCTCAATCTAATATTGAAGGGAGAAAGTTGAAGAGATCGAGGATTATTTCTGTAAGCATTTTATACCTAGTGTTCATTGTTTTCAATTTTTTCTTGTTTCATTTTGATAATTAATATGTAATGCATTGTAGGATTTTAAAATGTATCAAAATGAATCAAAATCTATCGTTGGCAAGAACGAGATAGATGCTTATTTAGATGAACCAACAATAGATGATGATGAAGACAGAGAAGATTTTGATGTACTCAAATATTGGAAAACTAGTGAGAAAAAATTTCCCATATTGTCTATAATGGCTCAAGATGTGCTTAGTATTCCCATTACTATAGTTGCATCAGAGTCAGCTTTTAGTAAAGGTAGGCGTGTACTCTCTAAATATAGAAGCTCCATTCTTCCTGATCATGTGCAAATGTTGATTTGTACTCAAAATTGGTTACATGGATTTTCTGAAAATCCTAGTGGTAAGTTTATATGTTGTTAGTTTTAAAGTCATTTTACATTAAATAATTAACTCTAGACTAGTGATTTGATTGTATCAATTGGTTATGTGATAAATGAAGTTATTGAAGATAATTTTGGCCATGAGGGAATCATTGATGAGTCTAAACTTCTTGAAGATGTTGAAAGTCACCAACAATGACACTTCTTCAGGTTCTCTTATATGCTTTGTCCATTATCACAATATATTTGGTGTTTAATTCTTTAAGTCAAACATTTCATTTGTAAAATAGATTAATGTAAAGGAAATGTTGAGGATCTTCCCAAACATATTAAGATTGAAGTTGAGAAATCACTTTCAGAATTTAATTGTCTTAAAAAGACAAATTCTTTGAATATCAATTACCTTTTACTTTTTAAATCCATGGTGTTTAATTCTTTGAGATAAACTTATTCATATTGTGTGAAATGTGTCTAATGTTGACATAAAACTGCACTATTTTTTAGATTATCACAATTGAACTTCTGGACAAGTATAAAAAAAAAAAGTGAAGCTAAATTGGAAGTAGTGGATGTGTTGTTTTAAGCTATTTTTTCCTGTGAAGTTATGTAGAAGAGTTGGAATTTAATTTTGTATTGACTAATGTTGTTTACGGTGCAATAGATTATTAACATTTTTTTGCACTTTTTTTATCAGGGAGGAGGGATCTACCCTATGTCACATGGAATGGGGAGGAAAGGATGATTTTTTGTTTATTTCTTCACTTGAAATGTTGATTTTTGTTATGTGTATGTTGTTTTCCTCTGCAAATGTTAACTTTTGGTGAATTGGAACAAGACTAAAAAACAGTGAAGATGCATATGTTGTTTTGTTGTGTTTTTTATTTAGTTATTTCCATTTTTTCTTGTATTCAGAATGAATATTTTTTTCTAAAAAAAAGGCCCATGGGCTGGCCCTATACCATAGGACTTTGTGGGCTTTTTGATCTTGTGGGCTTTTCCAATGAGGGGCTTTTGGGCCCTGTGGGCTTTTCTAACCCCAGCCCATGTGGGTCAGGGCCAAACCATGAGAAATGGGCCAATTTGACAAGTCTACCTAAGGCAGCCAAACACTTCTCACTCCTGCCATTCTTGCAAAAAATAGTACCTTACTCTCTCCTTTTTTCCCCTCAATAGAAGCTCTGCTAGGGTTTGAATCTCCTCCATCTTCAAGCTAGCTCAACTCCGTCCTATGTCACATAAGTTGATCTCCAACCCGTATCCCCTTCCCTCTAGCTATATTTTTGTGTTTTCAGTTAGGGTTTACTGTAGTGAGCTTGTCTTAAATCTGTTCCTCTATTTTTCCAACTTCTTAGTCCATCCCTAGAGCTGTTGTGCTCACTGTTTAGCGTCAAAGTATTTTGCTAGCTATTTCTAGGTAAGGGAAGCTAGAGTTTCACACTTTAATATATATATTGTTTTATTTCAGTGTTGTTTAGTGCTCTTGGTGATTGTGTGATGTTTAAAATGATATGAACATGTACTGTGCGTTATTATGGGTGGATTTCTATGCTGGCATGCATGAACAGTGGAGCAGATTTGATAATCTCGCCCAAGCGAGTGGGTCTCACCTGAGCGAGAGTATCAGAAAACCCTCCCAAGGGTTGTGCAAGTTATCGCAGGCGACGAGCTCCAATCTTAAGCGAGAAGTCATCTTGCTCAGGCGAGGAGGTCTTGCCTAAGCGAGAGAACGCGACGGCACCACTGTTCCTTTTTCGAGCTTTCACCTAGGCGAAGGGAGCTCGCCTGAGCGAGACCTTTCTGCCTATGCGAGAAGCTGGGCGAAAGGCATGCTGGCTCTGTTTGTTTCTCTGTTCTTGGTTGTTTACCATATGTTTGGAATAAATAAACTTGTTAAAGCATGAGATGAGTGAACATGCATGAGTAAAGTGGTTTATGGGTTGTGGATGATGAGTATGGCATGATCTTGGCATGTAATGAGTATGGAATGGTTGGTTATAAAAGTAACATGGAATTGGTGTGAGCATGAATGTTATATTGCTTAATGAAACATGTTGTTGGTATGGTTAGGATGTAACATCCTAGCCGAAAATTACTTATTAAAATAAAATAAAAATAAAACTCAATAAAACAACCTTATTTATTAATCATCAATTTCGCAAAACGCGGGAAATATTTAAAACTTTACGTTCAACGCGCCAAAAATAGATAAAATGTTTCGCATTAAGACTGTATTACAATTGAAATGATCTATAAAATTATTACAATAACACCATGGTCCAAATACAATAAACTAGTGAGGAAATTTCCCAAGAGATCCCCACTACGTCCCTATGCACCTGTCCGCTCACCTGCATCAACATCTGCTCCCATGTAACAAGTTACATGATCATCGCCACACACACACAGATAGGGTGAGCACATTTAAATAAAACCAAGCAATAAAATATGAAATACAACATCAAAACAGTTAAACCCCGGGTTAGTATTCTTCTTCCTCTTTCTTTACTTCTCCACTTCCAATACTTTCATTAGATGTCTATCATTTCTATACCCTTTAGGTGAGAACGATGATCGATCTTTGCTGCACGAGTGTCTACTCGCCCCTCCGACTACAGGCCACCACCTGATAGTCCACATGTGGGAATAACTTTGCCACAGCATCTCACCGTGACACCAAGTGGAGCTCCCCGAAACAAACATAAAGTTTGTAACTGTTCCAGACTACCAAAACTCTATCAGAATCACTCTGAAGAGGGCAATCACCCGAACCTTGCCGTACGAGCCACAACTCGCACATTCCACTGGACTTCCTAAACCACTAGGCTACAACCTTGAGTGGTCACGTGTTACCCTAATACAAGATTACACTCGTAACTGGGTCCCCAGCCAAAGCATCGCATCATGAACATCCACCACGCCGCCAGGCACCACTCGCCGCCACCGCCTGACGCACCTGCCCGCGCCGCCAGGCGCCACTTCACCTTCAGGACCTCTGCTATGTCATACCGCCTGGCGGAACTACCCCTACCACCAGGCGCCAAGCGTCAACAGTGGCCACTGCCACTAATTTGTTTCCGTCCGCCTGGCGGCTCATTCACGCCGCCAGGCGCCATACCAATAGTGCTTTGTTACTGATTTATTGGCACATTAAACAGGTCCCAAGGGACCTCAAATCACACATACCACAACTCACAGCACATGTACAATTATCCAATTATGCTAAAATGACTCGATCAAAATGCTCACATCTTTGTCAATGCCAATAAATAATACTTTCATGTCAAGGATTACATTCTTTTACAAGTGCTATTTAAACATGTTGTAACACACTCCAGAACTCAAGTCACATACCTCAGTAGTTGAATACTAATTTATCTCATACCAATTCATATACCAATGTTACACATAATTCTGACATTACTACAAATAACGTGCCATAATAGCTACCCCTAATAAACATAATTCTACTTCGTACCATCTCTTCACGATCACCACATTCTAGTTCACATTTTTCATTTTTTTACTATATTATCCTACTTTCTGGAATATATCTCAGCACTTACAGCTTAACCTTTATGGCATCCATCTCATTATATCACTTTTCCCACCCTCGTTATCTCTAATCTTCCTTAATTCCGAACATACCATATTCATATAAATTTTTCCATTTTATACATATACATTTATAATGTATTTCTGATTGAAAAGCCAACACCACAAAACCCATATTAACCAACCAAAATAAGCTACACTGTTAGGCCGCCTGGCGGCAGCTCATGCGCCGCCAGGCGGTGCATGCCAATCTGGGTTTTGCCCAGAATTTCCAACACTGCACTATGCTCAAATATCCTAATTTTATGATACTTACCTTCGTCCTAACATTTTGCTATATGCACATGCCATACAGTGTTCATACAGTACTCATATTATCGTCAATTTTGGATAATCAATACACCTTTCATTACAACACTTCAACAATCGTTGTCCCCGATCCCAACATGAATTCCACAACCCCAAATTCACACAACATACACAACTTCAATATATCATGATCATCTGCAGACATTCACCATATAATATTCATGTTCGTGCATATAAATTATCATGGCGCATCACAGGAAACATCAAGAACATCAAAACAAAGAAACAGCGTCACAGTGCTTGTGCCGCCTGGCGGTTCATCCTCTGCCGCCAGGCAGTTCATGGAGAAAACCCAGAAAACATTTAGATTTGCATGTGCCGCCTAGCGGCAGTTCATGCGCCGCCAGGCGGTTTTTGGAAAAATCCAGAATACGTGAAAGAAAGCAGAAAGTGATGTTTTCCCCAATTCAAGTATGGCCCAGAATACATCTTCATATAATACAGAAATAAACATGTAATACGAACTCCCCTAACCTAGAATTCCTTCGCTTAAAATGGCACGTTTGTCTTCTTTCCTTGAACTCCAACAACTCCTCAAGCTCTCCCGCTGTCCAGCCCTTCAATCCCACTCTCTACTCACTGTTTCTCTCTGAATTCGTACAACCCTCAATACCCTAATTGTGCAGACTCCAAAACCCTCCTCTCTCACACAATTAGCCTTTTAATTGGGTCTTAATTATGGTTTAAAGGCATAAACGAAATTGCTTGTGATAAGTGTCATTCAAGACGATTATGGGATTGTTTTTCAGCCCCTTTGAATGCCTTAACGTGGCTGTTGGTGTTCTACCTCCTCTCTTCTTTGCCAAAAATCAAGTTTAGCAAAAAGAAAACTTATTTTAGGTCTCACCAAGGTTTGAACCCCCAACCTTGCAATTATTAAGTCAATGCTAAACCATCAAACCGATTCATGTTTCTTGCTAAACTAACATAACTAAATTACTATATTCTTACTTAACATGCACTTTCATAATATTAAAACAATAATTAAATAACACATAATTGGCATACATAGGACTCGAACCTAAGTCCTTTCACACAATTAAAGTACTCTCAACCATTTGAGCTAACACTTGTCCACATCATATCAACCATTATTAAATACCATAAAGGCTTCCACAACCCGCATTTATTAATTAATTATTTATTTAATTAATTAAATTTCACGGGTCTTACATAGGACGTAATTCCACGATAGTTTCGTGGTGGTGCCTCATTGATTAGGATGTAATTCCATGAATCTCTAGGTGAGATCTTATGGTGGTGCCTCATTCGGTCAGGATGTAATTCCATGACCCCTGTTAGTGGGTGTTCATGGTGGTGCCTTATTTATATAATTTAGTAAGGATTCAAGGTAAGGATTGCATCCTGACACTCTAAAGAGTCAGTTAGTCTCACATAGAGTGTACTGACTTAAGTGGTGAGAGTACCAGGAGGCCTGGAACACTTTAAGGGCTAACCTTGTGTGTGGGGGATGAAACACTGAAACAATCAGCTCGGTATAGCAGCTCGGTAGGGCAGTAAAGGCCACCACAAGTGCAAGCATCCGCTGAATCTGACTAATTATATGTATCCGGATGATTCGTGTCTTGAGTCTTAGTGTATTGTTTGCAAGTCATAACATGTGTGGTTGACGTGTGTATCTTGGAATATGAAAGTGTATGTAATTGTATGATAAACCATTTTCTACTATAGCTTACCCCTTTTGCTTGTTTGATTGTTATGTATGTGGTCTTCTCTTTTTGCGATGATCATCAATTTATTGATGTGAGCAGATGCGAGAAATCCTCGTTGTCAATAGGGAAATAGTGACTCTGCTGCATAGCCTACCTGGGCTGGATTCCATTTAATTGGGCTTTTCTTTTAGGGCTATGGCCCATGTATTGTCTTGCCTCTGGGCTTTATTTTGAATTACTGTTGATACTTTACTATACTTTATTATTGGCATCGTGGTGCGCCCTAGTTCATTCCTGGTTCCTTTTGGGATAACTGTAAGATGTAACGCTTATACTCCAGGTCCTTACTTATTATACTTTCCCGTGTGACATTTCTTTTAATTAAAGTTATTAATTAAATGGGGTGTTATAGAAGAATTTCGTTATTTAAAAAGAGAAGTACCATTATTAAGTAATAGGCTCCTAAAATACTCAACATTTTTAAATCAGTGTACTAAATTTTGGGTTCATGTACCTTAATACGATATAGTTCATAATTGGTATTGAGTTCACATTCAACATGACTTTGACATAATGAAAGCATGGCATATGTTTTGAATTTTGAACATAAATTAAATTAAAGTTCTTTCAGTGTATCTACTTATGACCTCATATTAGGGATTACAAATAAATTTGTCTTGTGGATATTATACCCATAGGGCTGTACGTACAAAGAAATATAATTTTTTTTTTTGCAAAAAGCAGCATAAGTCAGGTACCACAAGTCGAGAAGTCAACATCCAGACGCACATGATCGTACCTCACAATCTTAAATATATAAACATGTTAAGATTGGGAGGCTGATGTGTTGTACAAAGACATGGTACCCCCTTCCCCTCCCAAGGTACACAACATAGGGGATTGATGGTAGTACATGACCTAGGGGGCTAATAGGACCAGGAACCCACCCCCATCCTTGATGTACATGGCGTAACCTAGTAATGTAAGATAACATGTACTCTGATCATGCTGATTTGCCAAGTCAGTATAATCACCTCAGATGAGGTAAATCCAAGGTTAATTAGGTCATTCTCATTAGTAGGTAATTTGGCTAGTTGAACTAAATCCCAACCAGGTAAGACCCATGAAACCTAGTATAAAAGACACATTTTACGAATTACATTATTATGTTTTATTCTGACATCTTACCCCATATATATATCGGACTAACTTTGGCATCAAAATGTCTTTTGAAGGCATATGCCCTCCTTCGTTTGAGACTAGAAGATGAGACACCCTTGAAGCTTGTTTAGGAGACTTTACAGGATATACTTTGACCTTGTAAGAACAATTGGCGCCCACCGTGGGGCAGAAAAATATTTTCTAAAGACAACTATGAAAGTTAGAAGATTTGAAAGATGGTATCTATAAGACCCGAGAAATTTATTAATTAAATAAATTATTAATTAATAAATGCGGGTAGTGGAAGCCTTTATAGTAATTAATGGAGTGAGCCTAGAGTAGAATAAGACTCCCTTTTAAACTCTCAACTCATATCAGGGCAGGCAGGGAAAGACTGAGACTATCGATACCAAGTCGGGGTTGATGAAAGATCACAGGATGGATACCCTATGGTTTGGTTGGTCTCTATGTCTGCTTCACTTCGTAGCATTAAGGGGATAATGCAATGAGGGAACTTTCCAGAAACCGCCTGGCGGCATTGAAGACCCGCCAGGCGACACATGTGACTTATACTGGATTTCTGGGTTTCTGTTAAGAATCGTCTAGCGCTGAAGAGCTACCATCAGACGACGTGTGTCAGTGTTCTGTTCATGAAAAATGTTATTTTTTTTTGTTTTCGTGTTTTCGCGAAGTAGGTATCACCGAACGCTGGTTTTGTACCGTCAACCGCCAGGTTCCTGACATTTGGGAGTTGGGTGCCACAGATTTTTCTAGTCTGCGCAGTTTTTATAAAAATGTGTTTCCTGATTCGTTATCTGTCTGATTTAGGTGAAATTTTGACAAGCGATTCATAACATGTTTTTCTTCACTTTGAACGTGGAGATTTGCATTGGCTATTTGCAGCTGGAGATATACGTCACTCATGATTGGTTGTTTCAATTCCCTAAGAGTGTGATTATTAATGGATGATTAAGTGTGCTTAAGTGCTAGTATGACCTTGATTGGTGAATGTATATATATATATATATATATATATATATATATATATATATATAAGAGTATATAGATGTGTGATTTATGAGTATGTTTTTGGAAGTGCTTGTTGAGCCATATTGAATATATGAATCTATATATGTTAGCTCGAATGTATAATGTTATAAGTGTGTGAAAAAGGCCACTATTGATGATATCACTATGGTAGAGTATTGCATTATCATGATGGGTTTTAGGCAAGTATGGGAACATGATAATCATACTTTAAATGTAATGGAATTGCGGGGGCATGCAGAATAAGTATATAGCTTTGATTATGTCTTATGTGGTGTATGTGAATTGTATACATGTAAAGGGTTGGGAAAATGATAAGTAGAAAATAACATGGTTTGGACTTATCTATGAATGTTTTAAGGAGCATGAGTTGTGTTTGCTATCTTATAGTGGTTCCATGAAAATGTGTGCTGGTTGGCAAAATATATGTTTTAATGGGTGATACTTGTGTACATGTATGCTAAAGCAATCTAAATTGAGATTGTGCATGTGAGTCATGTTGATTTCTTAAATCCTATATTCTTGACTGTGGATATGCATAATTATAAGAGTAGGATTGATCTTACTCTGTTTGGGTGCTAAAACCAGTAAAGTTTCACTATTGATATAACGCTTGGCGGCATATGGGAGGCTGCAAGGCGATAGGACAATCAGAGATATCCCTAGAACGTGTGGTGCCTGGCGGTGAGGAGTGACCCGCTAGGCGATAGCCTTAAAAATAGTGGGTCAAGATCTGACTAGCGCCTGGCGGTGAGAGGTACCCATCAGGCGATCTGTGCTGTGATTTTTCTTGGCAACGCTTAGGCAATGCCAAGCGATAACATAGAGAGCATTGTGCTCTGTTGGTTTGCGTTTTGTGTGTTAATGATGTGAGACTCAGACCAGGAGATGCTTGTTTGTGTCATGAGTGGGTAGGTTCATGGCTGGTGGTGAACACGTGATAATATGAGCGAGGAGATTCATATTATGATGCTTTTGTTTGAGTATATGAGCGGGGAGGTTCGCATGTTTCATGCTCACACTTGAGGGCTGGTGTGAACGGGGAGGTTCGTAGTTGTTGGATCACGTGTGTTGGACTATGGGCAAGGAGGTCCGTAGAGTTAGACTACGAGCGGGAAGGTTCATAGAGGCAGAACCACGAGCGGGCAGGTTCGTGAAAGCATCATATATCCTAGGTCCATGGCCAAGTAATTGCTTGGTGATTTGGATGTGCGTGGCCTACGAGGCTTTGGGTGAAACCTTAAGGATGAACTTTGCTATAGCATTCCTTGAGTTGTGGCTCAGAATGGTATCCCTTGAGTTGTGGCTCGGGATATTGGGTAAACACGTGGCATTCCTTGAATTGTGGCTCGAAATGACATCTCTTGAGTTGTGGCTCGGGATGATGGATGAACACGAGGAACTCTTGAGTTGTAGCTCGGGGTAACGAGTGTTGCCGATGTGAGTGTATGAGTTGTGGCTTGTACGAATGGGTCCAGATAGATTGCCCTCCTCAGTATTTGGCTGGCGAGTTTGGTAGTCTTGAGACGTTACGGACTATGTTCGTATTGGGAACTCCACCTAGCGTTATAGAGTGTGGTCTGTAACAGGTTTCCCGCACGTCTTCTACAAGTTGTGGCTTGTAGGTAGAGGCAGCAAATGGTATCTTGAGGTTATCATCTAAAGACGTAGAATGCGGGTAACATGGTGGTGGCCATGTGATATGAAATCAAAGGATAGAATTCCTATGGTGATCTATGTTTATATATTTTTTATATATATATATATATATATATATATATATATATATATATATGTGTGTGTGTGTGTGTGTGTGTGTGTGTTTTTATATACTATTAGCTCACCCTATCTGCTTGTGTTTGGCGATGATCGTGTAATTCATTACACGGGAGCAGATGATGTTGCAAGAGGTGTGGGTGAGGCATATCATCAAAGAGAGGGTTAACTGGGAAAAGCTTTTATTGGGTGTTATAATTATTGTTTTTATGAACTTTGTAAACAATGTTTTACTGAGTTATGAGTTTGGATATTGTATTGGGTTTTATAAATTATGGATATTGGATAATTTCTGATTTAATAAATGTTTTAAAATTTCCTGCATTTTTGAAAAATGAAGTATAATAAATGATGTTTAATATTTATTTCTATTTTATTTTAGTTAAATTAGTAATATCTGACCGGGATGTTATAGTATCCACCATAAGCAGAGTTGTGGAAGCAAGATGGGTGAAACCCTTTACTAATCTGGCACTATATTTGAGGACCAAGCAAAGATGCAACAAGAGTTTGCCGACTATAAGAAACGCAATGATGAGAAAATGGAAGCCTTGAAAGAGATGAATGCTAGGCTAAAGAGAAAAGTCGAGGTCGACAGGCAGCTCAAAGGAAAGGAAGTCAATGACACTGTGCATGAAGGGCAAAGGATGAGTGCCCACGAGATGAAGGAAGAGAGCGAGTATAATCCTACCCAAAGGACCAAAGGAGTAACCAATAACTCCTTAGTCAGCAAAAAAAGTCATCGACACCCTTTCGTTGATGGAATCACCGAGACCACTCTTCCTAAACAATGGAAAGCATCCACAGTTTGCTATGATAGCTCCACTAACCCTAACAAGTACATATATGTGTATACAACTAGATCAACATCTACTCAACCAATGATGTCGTCCTATGTAAGGCATTTTCTTCTAATCTAGGAGGACCTGCCCTAGATATGTTTGCCAACCTACCACCATTCTCCAAAGACTACTTTGATGTGTTAACTTCTTCTTTTTCCACTTACTTCGAAACGAGCCGATGGCATGATGTCACCTCACTCTCCCTACTTAACATAAGACAAGAACAAGAAGAGTATTTGAGAGCCTACATAGATAGATTCAGAATGACCGTACTCAAAGTTAAAGATTCAAACTCTAATAGCACATTGCACTATATGATTAATGACTTGTAGGTTGGGCCATTCGCTAATGAGGTATGCATGTACCCCCTGTTAATATGAATGACCTAGGGTTGAGGGTCACTAGGTTTCTTGCAACTAGAAGACATGAAGAAGTACAAAGCTCAGGCAAAGATCGACATTGTCTGGTTAAGAAGAAAAAAGTCGAGAAGCCACAACCCCTAAAGGTAATGCATGGCCACAAGAGCGTAAACCTGTCCAATATATGAACTACACACCCCTCAAGAGGCTCTTTACAAGCCGACCTCATCTGATCCCCAAGAAAGTTTTAGAGCTCCCCGGATGCATACATGAACAAGTATTGCAAGTATCATCATAATAACGGTCACAAAACAAATGAGTGTTAGGCCCTTAGAGACAAAGTGGAAGAGTTTATCAAAGTTGGGCATCTCAGGCGCTTTGTCAAAAGAGAAGATGAAGGAACGAGAAGGCATGACGGGGTTGGGTACCGCAAGTACGACAATAGAAGGGACGATAAAAGAGGAGACGACAGGAGACAGGAATAAAGAGCAAAAAGGCTACCACAACAAGACAATAGGCAGAAAGATCACCAAGATGAATGCTTTACACACACCAAACCAACTTAATCCAAACAATAGCTAACAATTTAAAATCACATCACCAGTGAACCAACCAACCAAAGCACAATCAAAGCACAAGAAATTAAAGTTAACGTCCCTTACCTTAGTTAAACAACCTTTTCTCTCAAAGATGCTCTCTAAAGCTATATCTAACATAGGAAAGTCTAACTTGACAACAAAGATCTCACTTGGTAATCTAAGCATATCACCTAGATCATTGAGCAACATAGATTCACTAAGTGCACCTTTGAGTCACATGCATAGCCTTATAGCTCACATGCAACTTAGAGTAAAAGTACCTCAAAAGGGATATAAAAAAAGAACTTACTTTGTTCTATTATTTGATCGAGTGATTGTGTATATCTATTTGCTACGAATGATTATACAATCTTTTATCTTCAAAAGGATGAAGGTAGCGATCAAAAATATCGAGAGAGGATAGAGAAAAAATTTAAGGAGTAATGATTTTATAAAAATGAACTTTAATTATTAGAAAATCTATTTATAGTTTAAACCTTTTATTATTAAAATATTATAGGGTTTTTCTTTTAAAAACCTTTAATGAAATTTTTAAGTTTTCACGTCTAGACAAAAATTAAGAAATTTTTAAATATTTTCATATTTTTAAAAGCATTAAGAAGTATGTGGAATATAAAAAATAAAATAAAAAATCATATTTTTATTCTTCGATCCTTGTGTCACTTAAAATTAATATTTTTTTATGATATGTATTAATCCTTTTCGCATGTAAGATTATATATACAAGTTTTATCTCTCACATTGATCGTATTAAATTTAAACATGATTTTCTTCCATGTACGATACCTATGATTCATAACAAAACTGCAAAAAGAAATTATAAAATAAGATTTGTGTAGCTGTCTTATTCAAATCGTATTTTATAAAAAAAAAATATTATATTTAACAACATAAGTATTTAATTAACTTCTCAAATAGGAGATAAAGAGAATCACTGACAAAAAATGTTATATTTAAAAAAAAAGTGTTAAGAAATATAATATTTTCTAAGTACACACATTTCCCATTTGTTCTTTAGATTGTGACTATGTTGTTTCCTCACAACCCTTACATTTCCATTTTTGGTTCACCTTTTCTTTTTCTTTTCGTGTATTTATTTTTTCCCTCTCAATTGTCTATGTAAGTTTTGTTTAGGATTCTTCCCCATTTTGTGTCCTACTAATTTTATTTGCTTGTTCTTTTTCATCTTAATTTTGCTAAAAGTGTGTTTTAATTTTCAGTACTGTGATTTTTTTACATTAGTCTTTTGGTTAAGGTTTAAGATGACTATTACAACTTATTGAACTTGTCTTGTTCATCTTGATTCCTATTTAGTTTATTTAATTAGATATTGATTAGAGTTATAGTTCATTTTTGCGTCATACCTTTGCGGAGACTTTTTCTTTCTTTTGATTTTCTATAGTTGATTGCTGTTTTTGTTTTGTATTTGATTTTCCTTAGATGTGTTTGTGGAAATGCCTCAACTAAATTCTATTAAAGAAAAAAAAAATCACTACTTTATTTTTTTTCCTTTACTTTTCTAGTTTATTTTTCTGGTGCATATGATTAAAGACGAGAACAAAAAACTGAGAATTTAGTGAAATATAACTTAAAACCAAACATGTTTTGGTTTCTTTCTTTTTATGCTATAGTATGCTTTTTGATGAGGTGTGGAAAAATGGATTATCTTGTAATAAAACTATGATGATTCATCCCTAAAAGGGATTGAGATTGACATGAGATAGAGAGATACACGTTGAATGGATTGAGACAATGTGGCATGAAGAAGGCAACTTCTAAACAAAGCCCAACATTTTTTTTCTCCCAATTTATGTTGTCCACATCACCTTTCTCCCAAATTTTAAAACCCTCTTTCTGTATGCGTGCTTACCGCACCTCCCAAAACTCAAAAGTAAGTTATATACATAGGTAGGTATAAATGAATGAATTTTGGACTTTCAAATTTCTATTAATATTAATATATGTTTATTTTATTTTTCTTATTTAGAAGGGGGCGTGGCAAAGTATATTATATATGCCCATACATACCCTATTTTTTAGCACTCTTTCTCTCTCTCCATTCCTATTGCGACTCTCTTCTCTCTCCTCTCTCTTCGCCTTTCTCTTTCTCTCTCTTTCAGATTTCTGTCTCTCTCATCTTTCTCTCTCCGGAAGGGCAAACCCTAAAGACCGTTTGCACCCACCAAGTAAGTTTTCTCTCTCCTATCTCCTCTTTCTCTCTCTTTCTCTCTTTCTTTCCGCTTTCTCTCTCTCCCTCTCTTTCCTTAAAAATTTGAATATGGGTCCTCCTTCTACCGTTCAGCTTCTGCCTCAATATAAATCATTTGTTGTGTGAATTTGTTTGTCTTCGTCATTATTACAAGCCAGATCTGTTCCCAAATTTTGGAACCCTAAAATGGGAATTGGGGATCTTCAAGCCGGGCTCCACTTTTTTGTGTGTTCTCTGTGGTTTATGGAAAAATGTAGAAACGATGATGGCGTTCGGATCGTGGGGTTTTCATTTTGCGGCGATTAGATCGAGCAAGTTCCGATTTTTTAAAGCGGAAGCGGTAAATCTGGATTTGTTTGGGCCTGATTTGATTTTGGGGTTGGTAGTCTCGGACGTTTTTGTTTTTGTTGAGTTTGGGATTTTGGGTTGCCTGTATTTTATTTTCTCAGTTTTGAATTAATTTGCATGCAGTGGAGTTTTATTTATTTTTTGGTTATGCTTTAGTTCATTGTATGTTGCCTTGTTTGAGATTCTAATGACGGGCATTGATAGAAGAAGCATGAGGCATGTTTTGAAACTTTGTGATCCTTTTGTTTCCTGTTGTGTGTAGTTGCCATGGATGATGATGTGTTGAACATGCCCAATTGGGGTTATTATGAACCCTTCAGAGGGGGACATCTTGGTCTGCAGCTCATGCCTGGTATGACTGATCGAGACACAAAGCCATATCTGCCTGCTCGTGATCCAGCTGTGTTAATGGGTGCTAATGGAACTTTTCACCCTAGAGACTGCGTTGTTTCCGAAGCACCAATGCAGTTGAACTATGTTAGAGATAATTGGACAAGCCAAAGGGATAGGTATTTCAGTATGCAGCAGCCCACAAATCCTAATTATGCTGTTCTTCCTGAAACATCAGTAGCTCCGAACTTGCAAATTATACAACCACCTGATACATCGAGAGATGAGAAAGTGGATAGAATTGAAGAGTTAGTTGTCAAAAAGGAAGGTGGCCAGTCGAAGAAAAGGCAGACTAAGGGTGCTCTGACGACCCCAAAAGCTAAGAAACCTAGGAAGCCGAAGGATAATGGCAATGTTCCAGTTCAACGTGTGAAGCCCCCGAAGAAGACTATGGAGCTTGTAATTAATGGAATTGATATGGACATTTCTGGTCTTCCCATTCCAGTTTGTTCGTGTACCGGGAGTCCTCAGCAGTGCTATCGTTGGGGTTGTGGAGGTTGGCAATCGGCCTGTTGCACCACAAATGTGTCGATATATCCTTTACCAATGAGCATGAAAAGGCGTGGTGCTAGGATAGCTGGGAGGAAAATGAGCCAAGGTGCGTTTAAAAAGGTTTTAGAGAAACTTGCGGCTGAAGGTTATAATTTTGCTAACCCTATTGATCTGAAGACTCATTGGGCTAGACATGGCACCAACAAGTTTGTTACCATCAGGTAGATAGGCGTTGCCGAGGACCTGAGACACATGACAGTTGGTCTGTTTCACCTGTATATACACCTGTGTGGTCTTTCACACAGATGTTGAGTTATTTGTTATCCAAGAATTTTCTGTTGTGGTACTTCTACCTAAAATTTGGATATTCCAGTTCTTTTGTTCTTTTTCCCTCTTCAGCTTTTATGTGATAAGGGACAACCATCTTATATGGCATCAACATTTATGTAGATGAGTTATAACTAGGTAGACTAGTTTTGGATAATTCTCATTCACCTTTATTTAAATTTGTCAAGATTTTACAATGCTTTGAATTAACTTCTCTTATTCCTTTGGTTTATTGGTTTGTCAATTGCACATTGCCCTTGTTTGTTTGATTTAGTGCTTCAGTTTTTTTAGTTGTGTATGGTTCATTAACAATCCTATCTGTGGATGCTATATGAAATGTGCTGCATTAGGTGTGCATAATCTTTCAATTGAGTTCTAGTAGGCCATGGTTTAACCTGACAATTCCTCTCGAGAGTCCTTCAGGGTTTTAGAGGTTGCACAATTGGGGGTAAGACCTACTTCTCTCCTATAATCACACCCTATATGATACGAATGTGACCTGGACTCGTAGGATAGAGATCTGTGGTATTGTCCATTGAATTAGAAGGCTTAGTGAGACTTAATTGAATGAAAAGGATGTTCCCCTGAATCTTTTTGAGCAGTGTTTAAGTAGAGAATCTAAAATTTTTTCATCAGTTCTTTCACACCCTTCCAAAGCCTTTAACACATTTGGAAGAAAATAATCATGTCTGTGTTATCTTGGGTTTCTCTAGTCCATCACTTCTTTTCCCTGTGCCTCAAAATGCAGAGTACTGTCACAATGAATTGGAATAAATGAAGACAACAGTCATGATTAGATACTAGAGATGATCTTTTTACTCTGAATAGAATGTGTTATTCGCCTCTTATTTTAGTAGTGGCATTTAGTCAGTTATTACCTGATGTAGAAATTGGTCTACATAGGTTGCCTTGCTTCTTAATACGAATAGGTTACTTTCATGTAGAAATAGTCAGTACCTGATGCCAATAGTTAGCGATGCCAATATTTCACAATTTTTTTATTTGAATGATCTTCTATATTTTGCACCCTTACTTTCTCTCAATGTTTAATGTCTTCAAACATTTATATTCGTTCAAAGCGTTTACACTAGTTCGTCGGTTCGGTGTTACCTTAAGAGATGGTCCATTTTCACGAAAAGAGATTTGTGATTCGACCCGCGAATTTAAAATAAGCAAACCTTTGTGGTTCTGTTTTATTGATAAATTATTCTTTGGTTTTGTATGCTTTTTGTCTTATATATTACATCAATCATAAAAAGGTTTCTTTAAAGAGATAAATACGTAATATAGGGTTACTTTTACTTAAGGTCCATTTGCTCGAAAAAGTCACATGAAACATGGGATAAATACCCATGCCAGTGGAAATTATAATGCTAGGGAGGGGCCTTCTTCAGAAATAAAAAAAAGATGCGCAGCATTTGTCTCATTAGAAAAAAAGGTGAACCTATTTAAAGTTCATGATTATGATTAAAAAAAGAAATAAAGCATATGTTTCACTGGCTGTTTATGCAAAACTTCATAACTAACTTTAAAACTTGCGTTTAATTATTAAGCATGGATTTTGTTTTTTGAGTTCTTCCACCCATCAACATAATGGTTTACGGAGAAAAGTTTATACCCTTTGAGTATATATTATTTTGGGTCTACTTTAAATATGTTTATATGAAAAACCTATGAGGAAGTTTTCTTATTTAAGACCACATGAGTTGGAATTTGAAAAAAATGAGGGGAGGATAAAAATTAAGTAAATATTTACACAAATTTGATTTATTAATCTTTTGTTACTTTTTATAATTATAAACATTTTAATTTAGAAATGAAATATCTGTTATCCTTTTTCTTTCCTGTTAAATCCAGTTCTTATGTCGTTAAAAAGTTAATAAGCTTTTGGCGATAATTAAAACACATTAGTATCTGGTATAAAATAAAGTTAATAATAGAAAGAATTAAAAAAGGAAACAAAAATGGAAAGTAATTTTTATGTATGTTTTATTATTGATAGGAATCAAATTAATGGACGACCATTAATTTATAATACTCTAATTTAGGTGTCTATTAGTAAGAGATATGTCTCATTAAAACTTTATTAGAAAAAAAGTTTTGGGATAAAAACCTAAAAACCTAGTGAAGAAAAAATAGTATATCATTAAGTATTCTTTAATACAATATTGTTCATCTCACATATTCTATTTCTTACCCTGATATAAACTTACATCATTAGGATGGTGAAGTCCAATCTTATGAATTCGTTGTTCAAAAGTTCTTCTTTGGTAAAGACTTGGTAAATAGATTTGTTCAATTTTTACATGAACAAATCTTTTGGATATCTATATCATCATTTCCATTGAACAACGAACTATTATCTTCATATATGATTGTTGAATACATTCTTCTTGAGGATAGACCACAAGTTTGTTGCACATGTTGAATTATAAATCTTAACAAAACACATTCATGACTTACCTCATGTAATGCTAAAATTCTGCATGATTTGATGATGTTGTTGTTGTGGTTTGTTTCACATCCATTCTTCTCGAGGATAGACCAGAAGCTTGTCGCACATGTTGAATTATAGACCTTAACAAAACACATTCATGACTACCTCATGTAATGCTAAAATTTTGCATAATTTGACGATGTTGTTATGGTTTGTTTCAGAGATCGTCATAAAATTATTGTGCTACCACATGTGAACAAATATCCTATTTGTGATAAACCATTATGACATTGTGTGGATCTAATAAATAACATGCATCTATATGACCCATTAGGACTGATTTTGAATCATTTGGATAAAATAATCTAATCCAATGTCTTCTTGTAGGTGAAAACTATATCTTGCTTAAGAAATTTACAACAAGTGCAATATTAGGTCGATTATAATTAGCAAAATACATTGGTTCTTCTATAACACTAAGATATGATACAAAGAAGTTTCATCATTTTCTTGGGGTTTAGAATAGCCTTTATCAACATCTAACAACCTCACAACCATTGGAATGCATAATGGGTGTAGCTTGTCTATTTAGAACCTTTTAAGCACCTTCATTATATAAGTCTCTTCATGTACAAAAATAGCTTTATTTAAATACTCAATTCCTAATCTCAAATAAAAAATTTCCCTTCCAAGATCCTTCATCTTAGATTCTTTCTTTAAGCAATCAATTGCATTTGTGAGCTTATTAGGAGTTATAACGATGTTTATATCATCTACATACACAATAATTATGGCAAATTCATTTACTATATTTTCATATAAATACAAGGACAAATATGATCATTTCTATACTCTTCTTTAAAGAAGTACTCATTAAGACGGTTATATCACATACATCCTGATTCCTTTAATCAATAAAGCGACTAGTTCAATTTATTGAATAATACTCTTTAGAATTTGCCTTGTTGGGAAAATTAAATCCTTCAAGAATTTTCATATAAATATCATTCTCAAGAGAAATAGGTTGTAATATCATTCATTAAATGTAAATGCAGACCTTTTTGTGAAACAAGGATAATCAAATATCGAAATGTTATTGTATGTAATACTAGTGAATATATCGTTTCACAAATCCATTTATACCCAATAGGTTTTACACCTTCAGGTGTGTGAACTATAGGTCTAAAAATCTTTCATTTAGCAAGCAAATGTAATTATGCTTCTATTACATCTTTTCATTTTGGTCAATCATTTCTTTGTCGACAATCTTCAATGATAATTGGTTCTTAATCCTCATTGCCACTCATAATTTTCATCGTTTATAAGCAAAAGTCTCGTCAGTGTTGACTTCATTTTGATTCCATATTATTTTATCCATGATATAATTTATTGAGATCTCATCATTTTCAACAATTTCAGGTATTTGAGGTTCTTCTAAAACTGAATCTTTAATTATGTGAAATAAATCTTTTGGGATTTCCACCCCTTTGATTAAGTCACCTTATATTTTAGCTTATTTTCTCATTCAAAAGTTTTTACCTTTGGAACTAATAAGCCTACCACGTTTCAAGAGTGGCTTTGCAACCAAAAGACCTACCACGCTTAAGGCGTATTATGAATTAATAACAATTCTATTTGGAACATTAGCAGCTGATATTTATGATTTAATTACCCTTTTTCTGTCAGTAAAAACATATGATAATTGATTGACTAATTTTGTAAATGAATTAACCTTTGAACTTCTAGTTCCCATTCTTTTGTATGAGGATCAAGACGAGATAATGATAATTCATTTCAACCAATATCTTTTTCCAATTGTTTTCTTTCTCCCCCTAATGTTGGAAAAACTTATTCATCAAAATGACAACCGACAAATCGAACTGTAAATAAGTCTCATGTTGATAGTTCAAGGTATTTTATTATTGGTGGAGAATCATATCAAACATACATTCTCAATCATCTCTGAGGACCCATCATAGTCTCCTTTAGTGGGGGAAATTTGGAACATATACACCACACCCAAAAATTTTAAATGAGAAATATTAGATTACCAACCAAAAACCAACTACATAACATAGTATTTTTGATAACTTGTTGGCTCGATGCGAATCAATATTGCAACATACAAAATTTCATATAGCCAAGTAGCCAATGGAAGATTATCTTTCATTAGTAATGATCTTGTAACTAGTTTTAAACGTTTTATGAATGATTTTGCAAGTCCATTTTGAGTATGAACGTGTGCTACTAAATGTTCAACAAAAATGCCAATTGATATGCAACACTCATGAAAAGCATGAGATATAAATTCACCAGCATTATCAAGACAAATGCTTGATTGCGAGTTGATAATAAACAGATGGTTAAAATATTTTTTTGGTCCCAATTTTCGTCATTTTTTGTCAAATAAGTCCTAATTTTGGTTATGTATTCTATTTCCTTTGAATTTATGATTAAAATATTTATTAAATATTTTTTTTTATAAATATTCACGGGTACCATGGATATCCGTGAATATTAAAAAATTATGCAGGTACCCGCATAACGGATACCTGACGAATATTGGAACGAATATTTATCTAGCGGGAGACCTACTACCTGTACTCTATCCGCCCTGTTGACATCCCTAGTTAGAGTTGAATTTGATAAACAAAACTAAGAACCAACTTAAATAATCTCAATTTATGATCCATTAAGGAAATCTTATGAAAATTAACCCCAAAGCTTTAGTAATTAAAATATTTCTAAAAGTATTTTACTTGTTTATGTGTTTTTCAATTATTTCTTTTCAAAAATAAAATTCACAATATTTAGTGGTTGTTATTAGTATTGTCTTTATGAATTAGTAATTGGTACTCAATTCGGAAAATACTTAGTTATTCCCAATTTTAATTATTGTAAATAAGCTGATAAACTATTACAATTCGGAAAATACTTAGTAAAATATTTTCATTTTTTTATTGTGCTGTATATTATAGAATATTACTCAATAATATATATGAACCTGTAATATTTATTTTATTGTAAAATACATTGAATTATACTATAATAATATATTTTTATTATATATATATATATATATATATATATATATATATCAAATAAGAAAAGTGACAAATACATCAAGAAAAGTAAAAAAGTTATATATAAGACTCCTCTATATTACAAAGTATCAATTTGAGATATTTTATTTTTTCTCTTTTTATTTTTCATATATATATATATATATATATATATATATATATATATATATATATATATCAATTTTAAAATTTATTTTCCGTGCACAGTATAAGTTCAAACAACGTTTATAACGAGTAGTTGCATTATGTTTTAGAGTGATATCGCGGCCTAACTCTTAACGAAAATATGTTTTTTTTTTCTTTTATACGTGTAGGTTTATTTTTCTAAAATTTTCATTGAATTCTAGATAGATTTGTAATGGTTTAGGCCTAGGAGATCTATTCTATGTATTGCCAAATTTGAATATTACCTCCTAACTTGGTAGGCTTGCGAGACAAATACATACACTTACATGCCACTCTATAAACGTACAATTTCTTACTCTATTTTTGTTGTAGTTAATGCATTGGGTGAATGTTTTAGGATATTCATAATTTCCTACTTCCATATTTATTGCTCCTTATTCATCTAAATTTGGATAACGGTTTGACATTGTTTATCCATGCTTACAATCCTTTTTAATCTTCAAAATATATTAATATTAAAGTATCAAAAATATTTTTAATATATTTTAAAATATTAAAATTAGTGTATTGTAAGAACGCAGTAGAATTATAACACCAAAACCTCATAAGAGAATTTATTTATTTTTTCTTTGTTTCGTCTCTTACTTTCCTAGTATTATTTAATTTCTGTTTCAACTACTAATTTGGAAACTCTAATAGTTTTAGTCTTCACACCTTTGCTCCACTTCGTAATATTTTCCGTGTGAGACGTTTAGAGCATTGTTCAAAACACTTTGCTTCTCCTCTTGCGTGTTGGGGTGGTTTTTTCTCCAGCAATTTGTACTTTAAGTGTCATTGGTTTCGATTCTTTTTTCTTTAACTTTGTACGTGGATCCCGACACAGCTTTCTGCGATAACACAACCACGGGGACTTCTTTTTGCACCCCTTGATTTCTTTCTGCACCTCTGTAAGTTTGAAAATCTCAAGTTTGTCATTGTGGTATTACATGGCAGCAAATTGGGATCGTGGGATTGTAATGTTGTGTTTTTGTGCTCTTGTATAGGATTCATGTGTTTATCATTGAATAAAAATAGAATGATATTTTCAGACATTAGTCTACATCAAATTATATGTATTAAATATGTACATGGTGCACATTTTGATTAAGTATTTTATAGTATATGATGTCATCTTTTACATGACGATTGTTCCATAGCAATTGGACATTTTGTGATCTAGTTATTACTACCTCGAATTATTTTATGGTAGTTGGATGCAAGCATTTTCGCAACTACTTGGAGTTACAAGTATGTTAGTCAAGCACATGATTAACTCGTATTGTATATTGGTTGGACTATGTTTGTTATGGAATAGCTTACAAATTTTTTTTTTCTTCATATAGAGATTACTTTTCGCAAAAATTATGAATATGGATAGATTTTAAAAAAAATTCATAATGGGTAAGTCCTAGGAGGGAGTAACGACTTTCAACGAAGAAGTCGTGTTGCCCTTGATGATTTTGATGGTATAGAAGGTCAATTTCGATCAAAAGTGGAAGTCATTGTTAATCAGGAATTAATTTGTCTTCTTAAATATTTTGATATGATTTTTCAATAATAAGCTACGCAATCATAAATTGATTTGTTTTCTCTAATTTTAGATTATAGGATATTTTGATATGATTTCCTAAGAATAAGTTAGGCAATTATAAATTGATTTGTTAATCATAATTTGTTTTATCAAGTAATATCTGCGTAGGGTGTTACAACATATCCGTTACAGAAATCCAGCTTAGCATCTCCAAATGTCGTTTGACTCAATTTAACAAAAAGAGCATGATTAATACTATTTTTCCAAAATGGAGACCCAATTGAGACACATAAAAATAAAGGGACCAAGTCGATATTTCTTTTTACAAAAATAGGAACCAAAGACATAATTTAACCAAAATTCAAAGAAGAAAAAGGTCCATTTCTAGCACCTGTATCTAATGAAGAGATCCTTATGCTGCCAATACTTCTAATCTTTATGGATATGTACCACCAACATATAATAAATTAAGAGCTCCTTTACTTTCAAAAGAAAAAAGTCACATAGAAAATCTTTTACAACCCACAAATTCATAGAATCATAAAGGTTTGGCAATTGTTAGTGAGGAGTGGAGTAATCCTCAAAGAAGATCACTTATAAATTTTATGGTTATCACTAAGAGTGGTCTAATGTTTTTTAGGTCAATAAATGGATCTGGTGAGATGAAGAACAAAGATTTTACTACTAAATACATGAGAGATGTAATTTTGGAGTTTAGACTGAAAAATGTGGCACAAATCATAATTAATAATGCAACTATATGTAAGGCAACATGTATGCTCATAAAATCAAAATTTCTTTCAATCTACTAGACTCCTTATGTAGTGCATACCTTGAATCTTGCATTGAAAAATAGTTGTGTAGAAAAAATTCTGAAAATATAGTGATACTTATAAAGAATGTTCTTGGATCACACAATTTTTTGATGATTACATTTATTAAAAACTTTATCATGGGACACCCTATGAGATTTTCAATGTTCAATATCTTTAACTCATTGAAGTTTCTTTTTGTTACTTCAATAAGATTTCCTTCAACCATTATCATGCTCAAAAGGTTTAAAAGTTTGAAGAAAGGACTCCAAGAGATGGTTATTAGTGATGAATGATCTTTTTACAAAGAGGATAATGTCGACAGTGTGCACAATTTGTGAAAGAAACTTTATTGACTGATAATTGATGCATGAAGATTGATTATATACTTCACTTTATTGCCCCTATTTATGATATTCTTATAAAAACATATACAAATATGATTACTCTTCACTTAGTATATGAAATGTGGGATTCAATGATTGAAAATATGAGAAAGATCATATATCAACATGAAAGAAAGACAAAAGTTGAACATTCATCCTTTTTTGAGGAAGTAAACTCAATATTAATTGATCCTTCGACTAAGAGTAGTACATATCTTCATTGTCTTGCTCATTCTTTAAATTCAAGGTAATTGTATAGTTAAATTATTTTATGTTAATATTTTATTGTAATTTTGACAATTCACATTTAATTTGTTTTTATTTTAGTTTATTTTATATTTTATTGTTATATTATTTTGGATTTTATAAATGTTTTCGCTATATTTTCAAAATAAGTGAAAATCTCAAAGATTTGGGAAGATTATCAACAAAATCAATGGAATGTTGAATAATCAAATATTATCAACTGTATCAGTTATCCACAAAGTTAGTTACTCAATTACAAGTCAGATGAATGGAAAGAATAATTCAAAAATATGAAGTTCCAGAAGATTAAAAAGATATATCTAACAAGATATTCCCGTATAAAACCAAGTACAAAGTTGTAGGTCCAATTTAGTTTTCACGCCATTCGCCCAGCAAATCCACTTGCGTAGCAAAACATGCTTTCTTTGCCCAGCGAGTCAGTTCGCTCAACGAATTGCCAGCTTCAGAAATTCTATAAATTGAGGGTCTAGCTAAGGTCAAAACACACACTTGGAGAGAAAGAAACTTGATCTAAATATACTTAACAGTAGAAGAACATTCGGAAGGTTGGAGGCACTCAATTCCATCATCAATCTAGTGTTCAATATGTTTAGGAGTAATTAACTACCTCTTTCACGGGGGTTAGGTGTAATGTATTATTAATTCTCTATGATTTCTTCATTCAATATAATTCTTTTTCATCATGTCTTATGTTTTATTCTTGTTTTAACTACATAGTCTATGAATTTTGCACATACGGGAGTACCAACTGATCCAAAAGATAGTCTGGGAAACATGATTATGATCTTCAACTTGCATGTTATAGATATGGTGTATATGTGGGAGTACCGACTGATCCAAAAGATAGTTTGGGAAACCTAAGTAGGATAAAACATCTAATTGATTTCACATGCTATACATAGATGTGATCATTGGTCATTCTTAAACATTAGCATATTGGTCATTAATGCAAACTTAATAGTAAAAATTGTTACACATAGTTTTTATTATTAAAGTTTAGGTTTGTCTGTGACAAAATCGAGGCTAGATACAAAAGATATTGTTTGTTGTTTTTACTTTGAATAGAATCATGAAACTCAATCACGGTGAAACTTTTATCTTATACTTTTCGAAATCAAGTTCATTTGTTTCCATTGTGAAAAATTCTGATTAAACCTTAATTTTATTTCTAAATTTATTTTCTTATATACACTTTTTTTATTATTTGTACCCTTGATTGGTAAACAATTCATTACTTATACGATTTGGTACACTTGTCAATTTCATAACAAATTTATAATATTATGTTAATATTTCTTTATGTATTTTTAATATTGTAAATATTATAGTCTTGAATGGTTAAGTGAAAATTTACAAAGACATGTCCCGAATCAAGATGTGGAACTTCCTCATGAAAGGAAGAAGTGTTTTAAGACGTACTTTGATGATGTGGATGTAAGGATACAATTAAATATAGAGTTTGCAAACTTTTCAAGTGGAATGGAATATTTTATGGATGTTGACTCTTTAAGGGATAGAGGAAAAATGAATGCAAAATTATGATGGATTGTTCATGGATCTCATACACCAACACTTCAAAAGATAACTCTTAAGCTACTTGGACAACTATATATGTTCTTTTTCTTGTTGTGAAAGGAATTGAAGTACCTACTATTTTATACATTCTTTAAAATGAAATAAAATGACGCCTTAAAGGAAAGAAAATTAACATTTTTCCATATTAATTTTCGTCTTTTCTCAATAAATTCCTGAAAATACAAAAATAAAAGTAAAATAAAGTGTGAAATATTGTCAAAGACAATGAAATTTTTGAAATTGGTAGCTTATCTTTTGAACCAGACTTAAAAATTGTAGTTTTAAATGAAAATGAATAAATATCAAACTCAAACATTATGATTTTTTTTATAAATGTTTCTCTTTATTTTTTTATATATAAAATATATATATATATATATATATATATATATATATATATATATATATATATATATATATATTTTCGTATATCTGTCTTATATTTTGTCCATTTAACTGTATTTTTGGGTATATGTGTATGTGAATGTGTGTGCGCCATAGCTCTTAATTGTGTCTGGATCATTGGGTCTGTTCGGATCGTCGGGCCTGTCTAGGTCGTCGGCCCGTTCGGATCGTTGGGCTCGTCTAGTTCGTAGGGTCCATCCGACTCGTCGTGCTCGTCCGGATTGTCGGGCATGTCCGGATTGTCAGGCATGTCCGGGTTGTCCGGCCCATCTTGGTCGTCGGGCCCGTCCTTGTCATCGAGCCTGTCCTGGTCATTGGGCTCGTCCGGGTCATCGAGCCCATCCGGGTCATCGGGCCCGTTCGGGTCACTCGACTTGATCTTTGACTCTGGCTTAATGTAGTATTATTTGGGGGTTAACCCACCTTAGCCCTAACCCTAATAACCCACTAGAGAGAGGATTTTGGGGGCTCAGACTTTTTTTTTGTCCCCTCATTTGGAGACACCCTAAAAAAAAACTTTATAAAGAGTGAGTTAGAACTGATTCATGGACTAAATGTCAAATTGACACCTCTAGTGTAGATCGTTTTACTACCGTGTTAGCAAAGTCGCGTATCGTTCCCATAAGACTACCGTGTTGTTTTTATTTTTGTGGGTTGTGCATGAGAAGCTTCAAGGTCTGACTTTGACTATTGAAGCATTAGGTGACAAATCCCCCGATTTGATGGCTAAACTACAGAGTGAGGTGAAAGTTGTTCTGGAGGATGTCAACCAAATGGTTGAAGCTTCTCTGTTTTAGTCATTATTTAGCTATGACATGTGGTACTAATTAATTTTATGGACATCCACATCTGTAGACTTTTCATTCTCATGGCAGTAGTAATCAAACAACTTTTTCTTATAAAAAGGTTTACACAAATATTTACAAACATTTACAAACATTTAAAGAAATATATTTAACTCTTAAAATAAATACTTATTCAACTATGTTCAAATATTATATACAAGGGACTAATTGATCCTAAAGTTAAAGTACGAAAAATATAATTTAAACAATTATTTGTAAAACATTTTTTTAACAAGTTATTCAATTAAAGTTTCCTTAAGACACATTCATGGCTCGCAGCATATTAAGGATATGCATATGGACAACAAGATACATACAAGAAACTTGTCGGCACGCTTGTTTAGATTATTTTCGAAATTTCAGAACATACTAGTATTTGGCCTGCTTAAACATTTAGTTTAAAATTCCTAGGTTTGCCATCACACAAACTTACACAAGGAGGCATAGTTATTCTAAAGGAGATATATTATTTAATTACACTATTTTCATTCGTTGATGAAAAGTAAAGAACAGAAGTGATTTCATAAAAAAAGAAAATTACGCTATATATTTTGTAAACTTGAGGAATTCTGGTTTCTTCTATTGTGTTGTGAAGTAAGAAAACAACCCAAACATTCATCTTGAACTGTGTGCTCTGGTGATGGATTCAACTTCTCTTACAGTGCCCTTTGTCCAAGAAATTGCAAAGGAGGCGTTGACGAGTGTTCCAGAGCGTTATGTTCGTCCACTTCATGAACGACCAACATTATCATCTACCACCACCCCTTTACCCCAAGTTCCCGTCATTGACCTAAGCAAATTGTTCTCGCAAGATCTCAAGGAATCTGAGCTGGAAAACCTGCACTCTGCCTGCAAAGAATGGGGTTTCTTTCAGGTTTGTCATCAACGATTTGGTGCAAAGAATTGTCCAGATTAAAGAGTTTTGATTAATTATGTGTGCATAGTGGTTGCTCGTATTGATCATATAGGAGAATCCTTGTTCCACATGCAGTTGATTAATCACGGAGTGAGCAATTCATTGGTGGAGAAAGTGAAGAGAGGTGTGCATGAATTGTTCAATCTTCCAATTGAAGAGAAAAAAATGTTTGCGCAGAGAGAAGGAGAAGGTGTGGAGGGATATGGTCAGGCCTTTGTTGTTTCTGAGGAGCAGAAATTAGAATGGGCAGATATGTTTTTCATGCTCACTTTGCCACCGCAAGTGAGGAAACCCTACTTATTCCCCAAACTGCCCTTACCATTCAGGTTCCACTCTCTCCTTCTCTGTTCACTGTTATGCTTTCTGCTTTTCTTTTTGTTCATTATAATTGTTTTCCTCCGTTTATATCTTTGGAATTATCATGTTAAATCAGTAACTTAGTGCAGAAACAATTATTAACGATCTGATATCAAGAATAAACAAAGTTCAACTTCAAATCCGGAAATTTGTATTCTGTCTATGCCAAGTTCTAGTTTTCATCACGGATAAACTTAATAAGATTTAAGAGGCGAAACCTTGACGTTCAAGGAAACATTAAAAAATGTTAACATTGGTTTCAATAAACCAGTTTGTTTAATATTACTTAGTTTTTTACTCTATGAATTGTCTGATGGAAAGGGTCATATGCAGGGACATATATTGTCTTATAAACCATATCTATATTTTAAACTAACAGAATTAATGTAAAAAAAAAAAAAAGAGTGTCAATGTCATACGTTTAGATTAATTTTTAACCTGATTTATGTAATTATTTACAATTTTTTTCTATATATAACAGCGTTATCTAGAATGTAATAATAGCCTTGGTTGCTTGAGGGTTGATCATGATGAGAGAGAATAACATTTGTTTTTTTGGCTCTCTGACATAAAGGAATTTGAATTTGAATTCATTTACTTTGTTATAAGATGTAAATGTAAGTTTGTTAGGGAAAATGAAATAATTTTAAAATTGTATGGATAAAGATAAAAGAAAAACTGCTCATAATTAATATGATAAAATAGATTAGAGATAATATAGGCTGAGGCAAGGAGGGTGTTATCTTTAGAGAAAAAATGTCTCGATTACACGAGTGATTAAATGATTGTGTTTTCCTCTCCGATAAAAACTCATTAGATAAATCCAGTACAATTTTTAAATCTTACAAACACCAAAGTCTTTCAAATAGCAAAAATAAGGAGAGGACTAAAGTTTTTTTTTTTTTTAATGTATCTTGGTACTTTTTCTTGAAAGATAATATTTATTTTATGACTCAATAATGCCTACTTTTTCCCACTCTTAATAGTCACTTCAAAATATGAAACTACATGCGACATAAACTAAATAGTAAATGAATTGTTACTTTGTTTTCATTGAACATTGAAGATACTAATTTGCATTTTTCTAATCATAATTACCATATTCTCCCACATAATTTTAAAAAATGGTAAAATAACTTTGTATTGCATTTTAGTGTAATAAACCTAACTTTATTTTAACAAATTGAATAAATATGAAGAACATGTCTCATGTGTCATGTATTATGTTAACGTGATTGAATTATCCTAGAATTTAGACAATCATTTAGTGTGAGAGAGTAGGCTTAGATTATAATATAAAGTTCATCTTATGTACTCTTATTTCTTTTTTTCTTGTTTCTTATTATTGGTTATATATGAAATTTATTGTTTGAAACGTTTTTGGTATCCATACTTATAGGTGTTTTTGTCCATAAATTCACAACAAACATAATTATTAACTTAAAAAGATTTTTTTAATATAAAAATAAAGTTTATAATAACGATGTATGCATTACAAGAAATGGGTGTTAAAAAAATTAGGTTAGGATTTATAAGTTGACTATACTTTGGTCGTGTATGGTTGGAAGTTGGAGGCAGATCACTTTCATAACATTTTTTGTCATAATAACTTTGGGTCGTTTTGAATTAATTTAATACAACTCACTTTCATTAATAGTGTACTTTTTTTTATATTAAAAGTAAAATATAAAAAACTGATAGGGCAAACCAAAAACTAGAGGCCAAATGAATGTGACTAAGTTGTTGATAATGGCGTCGCATTTTACTACCTTGAAGATGTTTTTTGTGTGGGTGTTGATTGCAGAGATGATTTAGAGAGGTATTGTGGCGAGTTGAAAAAGCTTGCTATGAAAATCATTGAGCTTATGGGAAGTGCATTGAGTGTGGAGAGAAAGGAAATTAGAGAGTTGTTTGGTGAAGGGGTTCAATCAATGAGGATGAATTACTATCCTCCATGTCCCGAACCAGAGGTAGTTATGGGACTGAATCCACATTCTGATGGTGGAGGCCTCACTATCCTTCTCCAAGCCAACGAAATGGAAGGTCTTCAGATCAACAAAGATGGAATGTGGATCCCTGTAAAACCCCTCCCCAATTCTTTCATCATCAACCTTGGAGACATGCTTGAGGTACTTAACTCATTCATCACCAAAACAATCTATCCTTGTCAACTACTCCATTTACAAATATATTCATCTATACAAAATTATAAAACATAAGAAAGGTTAATTAAAATAACTTTAATTTAAATATTTTGAACTAAATCGTTATTATACTATATAGGTGAAAATACATGTGTAATGCATGTGTATTCACTTTTTTATAGTAAAAAAATAATAAATTAATAATAATCTTTTTATTATTATAATTATAAAATTAAATAGAAATAATTTTGTCATAGATAATTTTTTTAATTAAAAAAATATTAAGTTTAAAAAATAGGTTAAATTGAGAAAAATTGTTAAATTAAAAAAAAATGGTTATTTGATTTGAAGGATAAAATTGGTAAAATAACAATTTTAATTTTTAAAAAATTTTATTTAAAGGGAGAAACCGGAAAAGAAGATGTGAATACCGAAAAAGTATAAATATTTTGTAGTTAACTTTTTAATTAAGAAATTATTAAGTTTCAAAAAAATGGTTAAAGTGAGAAAAAACGTTAGAAAAAACGGTTATTTGAAAGGTAAAATTGATAAAATAATAATTTTAATTTTTAAAATTTTATTTAAAGGGCAAAACTAGAAAGAAAATTTGGACACCAAAGATAAATTTTCTCTTTATAGATAGGTGTAGATAATTAAAAGATTTAATTAAAATAATTTTAATTTTAATATTTTCAATTAAGTTGTTATTATATTTTATAACAAAAATACTTAATTAAAGTAACTTCAATTTGAATACTTTAAATTAATTAAGTTCTTATTACATTGATTTTATCGATTAAATATTTTAAAAAAATTATATTTTATAATTGAGCGAGTGTTGTGATTTCTATCTTATGACAAGATTATGTCTTTCATGTTGACTTACAGCGACCAAATGGCATCGTCCTCATCACTATTAATATGAGTGTTAGTGTCATTTCCTATTTAAATAACATATTTATAATAAAAATAATATAAGTCATTCATCATTTTATATCATTCACAATATCTTATATTATTTAAAAAATCTCACACTTTTAACATTTGAAGTTAAGCAGAAAAGATGACAAAAGAGACAGGTCAACTAACATAAACTTAATATAAAAATATAATTTTTTTAATATAATAGATAAAAAAAACTAATAACAACTTGTGTAAAAGTATCTAAATTTACTTCTTAGAACTTAATAAAAAAAATCAAATTTATGACTTTAACCTTATTAACTTTTGACGAATCTTTCATTATTTCTCAAAATTCAATAAATCCTTTTAGCGTTTAACGAATCAAAGCTAATTCAATTAATTAATGATAACTAAGTTTTCGCAAACATGTTTGATCTTAACCTTATTATGAAACAATTGTGTGTAGATAATGACAAACGGGATTTATCGAAGCATCGAGCACCGAGCAACAGTGAACTCAGAGAAGGAAAGAATTTCCATAGCTACATTTTACAACCCTGGCATGGAAGTAACTTTAGGTCCTGCACCAAGTCTTGTTACTCCCAAAACACCACCACTTTTCAGGTCAATTAAAGTAACCGAATACTACGCAGGATACCTCTCCAGAGAACTCAAAGGGAGATCATACCTTGATACCATGAGGATCCCAAACAACGATCACAAAACCTCTTCTCATTGTTTTGATTCCAAACACACACATTCCACAAACATATGAAAAGTACACAATAGCTTCTGCTGCATGCATATTTATTGAGTTTCTGCTATACTTTTTTAGTTTCATGTGTGTTTCGCACATAATAACTTATGATACCTTTGACTACTATATGAATGATAAGCTTTTATGTCATCACAATTATCAGACATTATATTATTTTTCAGAGTGAAAATTAGAATAGAGATTTGTTTATGGTGGACATTGGTTTGTGAATTTTATTTATCTAAAATAAATATTATTTGTGAGTTTTTTCTTTTATCGGACTATTAATTCTAAGATTTTTTATTTATTTAGATGATATTACAAATTAATAAATTTTAGTTAGCTTTTTTGTTTCTAGTTTTTTGTCTTGTGAAAAGCATACATGTTATACTCTTGCTTTACCTTGGTACATCAGTATTTAATTGTCAATGATTTCTTTTTTTTCTTTCTTTCTTCTTTCGCTAGCATACATTTCTTTTTCTTTCTTTTTTTCAGTTTTCTATGTGATATCTTGTTTTAATTTCTTGAAGATGGAAATTCCCTCTCTATTATGATATCAAAGTTGTTTTTAGGAACCATTTTTTCTTGGCCTTTTTTGTTTCTGTTTCTTTTGTCTTGTATAGAGTATACATGTATACTCTTTCTTTACTTTTGTACATCATGATTTGATTGATTAATTATACATTTTTTCTTCTTTCTCTTTTCTATTTTCATTAGCTTTCTTTGTGATCTCTTGTTTTCTTTTCTTGAAGATGGATGTTACCTCTATGTTATGGTACCAGAGCTCTTCTTAAAGAGTTATGCGACCTCTACTTCTTTTTCTTGTTTTCTTTCTTCCGTTCTAAGCTTTCTTTTCTACTTTCTTCCGTGGCAGAAGAACTACCTCTCGTAAATATTTGTATGTATTTCTATCTCAGCGAGAATCTAGTTACCTGCCTTGTCTTATCCATCCTTGATGAGAATAATTATGTACCACTGATAGAGCATATATATGAAAATTGCATTAAGTGCTAAGAATAAGCTAAAGCTTGTTGATATATCCATGTCTGAGCCAAGAAAAGTTGATAAAACATATGTGGCTTGGTAGAGGTATAATAAGATGGTTGCTTCTTGAATTCTTCACTCAATTTCTAAACACATTCATTAAAAATGTCTTGTGGATGGATAGGGTGGTGAACATATGCAATGATTTCAAGTCCAAATATTTCTAAACTTGTTCCGCATTTCTAAATTAAACACGAGTGTTGTTGCGCTTAGACAAGGCAATTTCACTATTACTTAGTATTTGACAAAATTGTGTGTTAAATGGGATGAATTAGACAATTTGCTGCCAAATCCTGTGTGTATATACTCGACCAAATGTTCTTATGGTATATTTTATTGTCATTGCTTGAAGGAAACGTGAAGACGAAGTTTTGCAACTTCTGAATGACCTTAATGAGCAATATTCCAATGTGAACATGTGTTATTGATGGATCCTATACCCATCATAGCCAAAAATATTTCCTATGTCTTGTAACAAGAAAGGAAAATCAGTGGAAGTGTTCTTCAAATTATATAAAGATTAATGGTGTTGGTTCTATCAATTATCTTAACTCTCAATCGAATAACTGTAATTTTTCTTGGCGTGCAGGACACATGGAGGCAGTTCATTTCAACAAACATGGTCTTCTTCATCAAGAAAATAAAAGTGGTAAAAGCAAGAAGACGTGTGTGAATTAGGGAAAGAATGGCCTCACGGTTGATGTTTGTTACAAGAAACATGGATTTCCCCTTAGGTTGAAATTCAGCAACGCCATAAAACATGTAGGAAGTAACACAAACAACATTGAAACTATTTGTAAAAATACCAACGAGAATGCTAGAAATTCTATGTTGCACAGTGCCAATGATTTCAATACTTTTAGATTGTCGTAACAATAATATCAAACTCTCATCAACCTAATACAAAAATTTGAATCTGATAATAACATTTAGTTCTTGAACAAGTTGAGTCAATGAACACATGTGTCAAAGGTAAGCATAGAGGTAAAATCCTCTTTGTCAATACATTTAATAGAAATAAACATTGTTGGATTTTGTATTCGAGGGCTTTTGACCATGTTTCTTATTTTTTAGATAATTTCTTATCTTTTGATGTTGTTGAACCTATCATTGTTAAATTACTAATGGAAAATATGTTAACACTACTCGTAAAGGAGATGTTAAAATTAGTGGAAAATTGTGTTGCATATCCTAATTTTGATTATAATTTGATTTATTTCTATCAATTAACCTCTTCTCACAATCTTCGACTTATCTTCTTTTCAAAAACTTGTATTATTCATGATTACACCAAAGAAAGGATTGGTGTAGTTGATGTGGTATGCTATATGTTTAGATAATAATCTTTCATGGTGTTTGAATACTACTGCTCTAAGTAACATCATTGATATTTGACATCTAAGATTGGGGCATTTATTTGGTGAAAGACTATGTATTATGAAAAGACAATATCCTTTTATTGATAGTATAAGTAATTTAGTTTGTAAGACTTGCCATTTGGCGAAACAAAGAAAATTTTCTTTCAATAGTAGTAGCTCTCAAATTGAGTGTAAATTTAACCTTATATATGTTCTCACATTTTTATGAACGATAATAGATTTTTTTTCCTTTACTACAACACCCATTTTACTTGGATATTTATTTAGAAAAATAAATTTAAAGCTAGGAATTGCTTGGTTGATTTCATTGCATATGTTATGACTCAGTATCATAAAACTATTAAATGCATTCAGTCTGACAATGGCCTAGAATTTAACTTTTATGAGTCTCGTGGCATTGTTCATCAAACAACTTGCATTGAAACCCCCTAAGTAAAATGCTATCATGGAGAGAAAACGCCAATATATCATGAATGTTGCGAGGACTTTACTTTATCTTGCTAACTTAAGTGAACAATTTTGGTGTTTTTTTGTCAAGCATGTTGTGTACCTTATCAATAGAATCCCAACTACTTATCTAAATGAAACTTCTCCTTTTTGAAAAAAAAAAATCATGACTTTCTAATATTAAGGTTTTTGTTTTCTTATTAGCATTATCAATACTCACTAGAAAAGCTTGGGCTATAATTACAAAGGGATATTAGTGTTCAATCTGGTTAATCACACCATAGATGTTTCTAAAAAATTTTTCTTATATGAGAATGTTTTACCTTATCAAATTCATAATCAAAAGAATGATAATAAAGTATGTTGCCTTTGTTTGACAATTTTAACAATATGTTGCATAATGATCCATTTTCTATTATTTTTTATAATAATGATCAACAAGTTGTCCATACTAATCATAACAATGTTAATGATTTGGTTCTTGTTAATTATCGTGTTGCTCGGGTGAGAAGTCCTCTTTCACATATTAAAGATCATTAGTTCCCTATAAGTTTTGTTAACAATTGAAAGACTATTCATAATACATACCTCATATATGATTTCATGACTTATGAAAGGTTATGATTGAAGTTTAAACATGTTATTCTTGCTATTGATATTGGTCGTGAACCTAAAACTTATCATGAAGCTTTCAATTATCGTCGTTAGGAGAAAGCTATGAATGATGAGATTGTTATCATGAAGAGTCTATAAAGATTTGATTTGATGAATCCATGAGCAGCACTTGAAGACTTTTTAAAGACCAATGGTAGAAGGCTCGTTGGTGATTCAACTCTATTTAGGTCCTTGAAAATGTATTAGGGTCTATTAATATGCTAAAAAGGTTTTTTTTCAAAAGATTAATTCTATTCTCTAAATAAGATATGTAATGATCATATCAATCAGTTGAATTAACTAACAATCAACTTATTTCACCAGTTAAGTAAAACAATTGATAGGTAGTCAAAAAATTGATTAAATATGCCAGTTGACGTATCCCTAAATTAGAACCTTGGCTCAATGAAAAGTGAAAATTTTGAAAAACACTTTTAGAAATTTTATGAAGTACTTTTATATTGAGAAACCTTTGTTCTCTGATCTAGGGGGTGTTTGTGATTGTATGAGGTTGTGGTTGCTCACACAACTAGTTTCTTTAGGTAAGATCACATATCTTGAAAAATTTAGGGGAATTTTTAGGTTTGATCGTTTCTTTCTTGTATTGTGTTATGTTTCCCTTTTCTAGAGGGTGTCCAAATTGCAACATGGTGTTGCATAGGTAGACTGCTTCTTCACTAACACGAAACATGCTTTTTACGTCTATTATTTTTGGCTTTTTACGTTAAACCAAGATCATATCAATCGGTTGAATTAACTAACAATCAACTTATTTCACCAGTTAAGTAAAACAATTGATAGGTAGTCAAAAAATTGATTAAATATGCTAGTTGACGTATCCCTAAATTAGAACCTTGGCTGAATGAAAAGTGCAAATTTTGAAAAACACTTTTAGCAATTCCATGAAGTTCTTTAATATTGAGAAACCTTTTTTCTCTGATCTAGTGGGTGTTTGTGATTGTATGAGGTTGTGGTGGCTTACATAACTAGTTTCTTTAGGTAAGATCACATATCTTGAAAAAGTTAGGGGGATTTTTAGGTTTGATCATTTCTTTCTTGTATTGTGTTATGTTTCCCTTTTCTAGAGGGTGTCCAAATTGCAACATGGTGTTGCATAGGTAGAGTGCTTCTTCACTAACACGAAACATGCTTTTTACGTCTATTATTTTTGGCTTTTTACGTTAGACCAAGATCATATCAATTGGTTGAATTAACTAACAATCAACTTATTTCACCAGTTAAGTAAAACAATTGATAGGTAATTAAAAAATTGATTAAATATGTTAGTTGACGTATCCTTAAATCAAAACCTTGGCTGAATGAAAAGTGCAAATTTTGAAAAACACTTTTAGCAACTCCATGAAGTTATTTTATATTGAGAAACCTTTTTTCTCTGATCTAGTGGGTGTTTGTGATTGTATGAGGTTGTGGTGGCTCACACAACTAGTTTCTTTAGGTAAGATCACATATCTTGAAAAAGTTAGGGGGATTTTTAGGTTTGATTGTTTCTTTCTTGTATTGTGTTGTGTTTCCTTTTTCTAAAGGGTGTCTAAACTGCAACATGGTGTTGCAGGGGTAGAGTGCTTCTTCACTAACATGAAACATGCTTTTTATGTCTATTATTTTTGGCTTTTTACGTTAGACCAAGATCAAACTTAAATAAAGGAGATGTAAATTTATGTTTGTTGTTTGACCAAAAAACGTAAAAATTGACCAAATTAAAAAAAATGATAACACGTGATCGTCCCTTTCTTCCTCTTCAAATAACCCATACCAGATCTTCTTTCTTCCTCCTCCATTCTTTGCATCACTATTAGTTCGTAATGGTGAAGTTTGGTGTTTGTTGTAACTTATTGTGGTTTGATGGAGATGTTTCAATGAGCTTTGTGATTGTGGGATAACATTTTTGGTGGTTGCTTTGTGATGCATCTAGTTTGGTTTAGGTGTGGGACACAGTGGTTCACACCTTTTTGCAATGAAGTTGCATGGTGTTGAGCATGGAGGGGTTGTGTGGTTTGGTGGCTATTGGTAGGGCGTATCTCCAAGCAAAATGCAAAGTTGCAATGATAGAGAAATAAAAAATGTACCTTGTGATTGAAAGTCTGCAACAAGAAGCCCAAACACAAAGCTACAACGATGAGTATCACAAAGGCAAACCCAAACGTCTTTGATGCAAATATTTTCTTCATCAGAGTGTTGGATCGTTGTTGTTGAGAGGGATGAAGAAAAAATCGCAAGGGAGAAAGTGATTTCTAGGTGGTACTACAATGCTAAAGTAAACAAATTTATGTCTTATCTGTTGACATCAAACATAAAAGAAACTTTTTTATGTTTGACCTATGTACATCAAACGTAAGTTTACACTTGTCATGATTAGTCAAATGTAAATTTATGTATGACATGCATATGTTAGACATAAGAAAATCTCTTGTATGTCAAATGTGCACAAATCATACGTAAATATTGTCCAATTAATTACAAAAATGTCATCGCATATTTTCTTTTATGTCTAATGCCTTAATGTCATATGTAAACTTGGTGACGTGGAAGAAAACTTTTGTGTCGGTGCTTGTAGGTTTCAAGAATTGTGTTCGATATTGCAAGATATTGTGTAATTGTGTTTCTTGTTTAGTGGAAAGCTATGCTAATTACATAGTTAACCGGATTTAGGTCGCAAGAGTGAACCAATATAAAAATTCACATGTCTTAATATTTTCTTTTGTTAATTGATCAAGTTCTTTTATCTCCCTTGGTTTAAATCAAGACTTTCATTTTACCACATTCAATGATGTTTAGCGTAGTTGTATAAATACAAATTGAAAAAATAGTTCATTGTTATTGTTTTTTTATCAATCTGCATTAAGTGGTAGAGCTTTGACTGTTTAAAGTTTGAATAACATGAAAAGTGTGATATTGGTCCAACCTTTTAATCTAGTGATTGTATTTTGGAATCAATTAAAATGTTCATACTTTATAACAAAGGTTCTGGAATTCCATTGATCAATTGGATTGAACAAAAGTTTGTAAATTTTTTCAATAAACAATTGATTTATCAAGTCAAAATTCAACCACCCTTTTTTTGCCTTAAACATTTTAATTCAATAATTGGTTTCTAGAGCTAGTTCTTGTAATTTTCTCAAGAATAAATCCTAAAAATTTGTTTTCAAAACCATAGTCGAGAATAAACTCCTTTTTGTTGAATGTGTCTTTATTCATTGACATCCTATGTTTAGTGATGTTAATTACACATTTTGGAAATTAAGGATGAAATTTTTTATTTAATCTATTGACCAAGGAATTTGAGATGCTATTATGAATAGGACATTTGTTCCAAAACATAATCAATAATAAGCAAGGATGCAACTCGTGGAACCTTTGGACCAAGGAGGAGAAAAAGAAAGCACAATATGGTTGCACTACAAAGAACATCGTCATGTTTACACTTAATATAAATGGGTTTTTCATAGTATCTTAATACATTTGTGCCAAAAAAAAAGTGGGACATGCTAGAGGTAACTCATGAAGGCATGGGTGATGTGAAAAAAAGCAAGAAAGCATGCACTAATTCAAGAATATGAGTTATTAGTTCTTGTAATTTGCTCAAGAATAGATCCTAAAAATTTGTTTTCAAAACCATAGTCGAGAATAAACTCCTTTTTGTTGAAGGTGTCTTTATTCATTGACATCCTATGTTTAGTTATGTTAATTACACATTTTGGAAATTAAGGATGAAAGTCTTTATTTAATCTATTGACCAAGAAATTTGAGATGCTATTATGAATATGACATTTGTTTCAAAATATAGTCAATAATAAGCAAGGATGCAACTCGTGGAACCTTTGGACCGAGGAGGAGAAAAAGAAAGCACAATATGGTTGCACTACAAAGAACATCATCATGTCTACACTGAATATAAATGGGGTTTTCATAGTATCTTACATTTGTGCCAACAAAAAAAAAAGTGGGACATGTTAGAGGTAACTCATGAAGGCATGGGTGACGTGAAAAAAAGCAAGAAAGAATGCATTGATTCAAGAATATGAGTTATTCAAGATGCAATTTGGAGAAAACATTACTAATCACTATAAGAAAATTCTTCATTAGTAACCAATTTTAGTGACCAAAAGTTGTTAGTTACTATAATTACTAATTGAGATACAAGTTTACAAAGCAAGAAAAGTATTGGTTACTAAAATAGTTACTATTATGGATAAAAAATTATAATTGGTCACTAAATTGGTTTTTAAAATTAGCTACCATAGTTTTGGCTACCAAAGAAAACTGGTCACTAAAAATTAGCTACCTAAGTTTTGGCTACCAAAATAACTTAGTTACTAAATTGTTCTCTAATTGATTAGTGACAAATTTAGTGACCAATTATAATTTTTTATTTATATTAGTGACTATTTTAGTAACCAATAAATTTTAATTTTGTAAATTGGTATCTAAATTAGTCACTACAGTGACTAACAACTTTTAGTCACTAAAATTGGTTACTAATAAGACATTTTCTTGTAGTGAATGTGTAAAAGAAATTTACACATATTGTAAATCATTTTATTGGTCTAGGGAAAGACTTTGATAAGGAGGAACTAAATATTAAAGTGTTGAAATGTCTTGATAAAAGCTGGTAGCTGAAAGTCACAACCATTTCAAAGTCCAAGGATCTTTCCACCATGATTACAACTTCATTGTTTGGCAAACTCAAAGAGCATGAAATTGAAATGAATAACTAAATGAGCATGGGAGTCATGAGAAGAAAATGAAGAGCATAGCCTTGAAAATTAGTGCTCTTAAAAATGTGGGTTCTGATGAGGAAATAGCAAAAATCAATGACAGTGAGAAGTTGAATCTCCTAGTCAGAAAATTTGGGAAATCCCAAAGGGAGAAAGGTTAAGATAGAGGTAATCCAAATAAGTATATTTCTTAAAGAACATATGCTAGTACTTCAAATTTTACTTGTTATAATTGTGGAAAACAGGGATACGTTAGAGTTGAGCGTCGAAACTTTAACCAAACAAAAGATATGAATGTTGACAAGAGACAAGAAACTAAGATAAGAGAAAATGGTGTTGGAAATATTCAATATAATTTAAAAAATAAATAATTAAAATAAAATCATATTGTTACTCATGATTTTATGGACTATTGATTTTATGGATAAATGTCATTTATGGGTAAAAAAAATTAACTTTATTAATTTATTTTGTTTTAAATCAGATTTATTCCAATTGACTCGCAAATATCTCTCTTATACCAATAATACCACTTATTTGCATAGGAAAAAGACACAACAAACACGCTAGCTCATTAAAAATTGTTTTTAGTTTTATGCTCTATATTGTCTTTTAAGACATTGGTTTTCATAAGGTTCAGATATCATTCACTACATTATTGTTATTATTATTATTATTATTATCATTATTATTATTATTGTTATTAATATTATTAATTGTTGTTTAATTTTATGAATTTTTTGTTATCCATATCTCTTTCTTATTCTTATTATCATATATAATAATAATAATAATTGTTATTTTTATTAATATTTTCCTAACAAAGAGAGCCTTTATAGTACGGGGGATAATAATGATTCAATAAGTTGTTCATCACAAGATGAAGATGAAGAGACAAAGTTGTCTTATGATTGGATGTGAATCATCATCTAGTCAAACAAGTTCTATGTCTTCAAAAGATAATATTCTTATGATGAGAAAGATGATGTTATCTTATGTTGGGAAAAACGCATCATCAATTAAGAATACTACCGTCTTTACCCCCAAGAATCACCTATTAATAGAGAAATAAGATTAATAAAAAGAACACAAGAATATAATTTGGAAACTCCGAATACAAAGAAAAACCACAATCGTAGAAAATAATCACTATGTGTAAATTTGTACAACACATAAAAAACACTCTCAACCTTTTGACCCCAAGTACACCCACACCCTCCAGAGCAAGAATTTAGCTACACCTCACAACACTCTATTACAAGAGAATAAGAAAAGCCAAACACTAGCTCAAAGTGTCTTTGACTTGGGGCAAGGAACATCATGGACTTAAAGTTCATTATATAGTCACTAAGACCCATCCCCTAGGTTATCCTAGGTGATATGAGACTTATCAAGACATGTTATTTTCATCATCTCAACATTCTCCACTTTGATTAAAATAAACACATCTTCATTGCATATATCAACAATCATACTCCACTATATAGAGTATCACTTGGAATCAAATCGTCCCAAGAATTTTCATTTGGAATCAAACTATCCCAAGAATTTTCACTTGTAATCAAATCATCCCAAGAATTTCCACTCGGAATCAAACCATCCCAAGAATTTCCACTTGGAATAAAACCATTCAAAGAATTTTCACTTGGAACCAAATCATCCCAAGAATTTCCACTTGGAATCAAACCATCCAAAGAATTTCCACTTGGAGTTAAACCATCTCAAGAATTTCCACTTCGAATTAAGTCATCCCAAGAATTTTCATGTACCTTGCATCAATTCTAACTAATGCTCGTGTATAATCACTACGCATAAACACCATATACCCTTCGTTGGAACCATGCCACATACCACGACGCAAAACCACAGAACCTTGCAAAATCCCACAGATTGAACGTCTGCATTTCACAACCACCGTGCCGTTTGACTCCCTCGCCAGAGACGCAACACCTGTCGACGTAACACTTATTGACATAGCACCACTATTGACTCCCACCAGAGCGGATCTATAAACCGCAAAGCACTTCCTCCACACATATGTCGTAAACTGTGACTCACACAAATCATCTCTATTGTACATCACTCACCGGGCCATGCAAGCACCAACTATAAGATCCGCTAAATTTAATTAATTAATAAATGCGGGTAGAGGGAGTCTTTATGACATTTAATTTTGACAAGTATGATGTGGAAAAGTACTAGCTCAAATGGTTGAGAGTACTTGATTGTGTGAGAGGACTTGGGTTCAAGTCCTATGTGTGTCGTTTATATGCTATTTAATTTTGCTAAAATTAGTTTTGGCATGAAGGTGAAAGGGTAGAGAAAACCCTAGCTAAATGAGCCTCCAAGGGAGGCTGGAAAAATAGTCCATAATGACTAATTGAATGACAATTATCATGAACATTAAGCCATTTTCGTTTTAGCACATTAAACTACCATTAAGGCACCATTAAAAGTCAAATTTTGAGTGGGAAGGAAGGTTTTCTATGCTGCCATAGTGAAAAGAGTACGAAATTGGAGAGTGTTATGTGATAATTGAGTGAGAAGGAGAGCTAATGTGGGAAAACAAAGGGCGTCCATTCTTATCAAAGAAGAAACCAAGAACACCAAGTTTAAGCGAAGGAATCCATGTTAGGGGAGCTTTACGCGTTAAGATTATGTTTAAGTCTGATTGGCATGTAAATATAGTATGATTATGCTTGAATTATTTTATTCCGTTTAAGCTAGTATTTTTGGAAATTTCCAGAAACTGCCTGGCCGGCGATGAACTGCCGCTAGACTACTCCTTCTTTTTCTAGGCCATTCTGGGTTCTTGTAAAGGAACCGTCTACCAACAATTATCGTTAAATAGCCTTTTTGACCAACATTGACCCGCCCTTGCCCATAGTTGACTACTGACTAGTTTTGACTCTTTGACAGTCCATTGAGAGGCTGCCACGTGTTAGAGTAGTCTCTCTCTCTCTCTCTCTCTCCATTAGGGTTTGGCTGTCGTGAGTGGTTCAGGCGAAATTATGGCGGTTGTCGCAGTGGCTACAAAGTTGACGCAGAAGGTGTTACCAGGTTCGCGGTTGTCGCAAAGAAGTGGCTTCAAGTTCGCGTTCTCAAGTAGGGATGGTGGTTGCACGAGGGGCTCGTGGCTACAAGTCACGGTGGTGCTGCCATTGAAGGATCGAGCAGGGTGACTTCATATTCGTGAATGCAGGTGCTGGCATGAGCGCGTTCGTGACTTTGAGTTCATGACTTCGTGTTCGAGCATGGTGTTGCCATGAACGTTGCTGCGATGACGAAGGTGCAGACCGTGAATGGTGGCTTCGACAGCGTGCTGAACGAAGACGGTGGTGGCGCGAAGACGACGCAATGTAGCTCCGCGTTGGTCGCTGCACGTATCGTGAGCAATCTTGGTGTCGCAGTGGTGGGCCTCGACGTGGTGCGATGATGGTGCAGCCATGGTGATTCAGGCGGGAGAACGACGATGGTGGCAACGTGATGAACGGGGAAGATGAGGCGCGAGTGCAGGGCTGCTAAAGGTTCTCGTGCCGGAGATGTCATGCGAGAAGATGGTGGTTGGCGCAAAGGTGCTGCCGGAGGTTCGCGTGCCAGAGATGTTGTGCGATAAGATGGTGGTTGGCGCGAAGGAGGCAGGTCAACGAAGGTGCGGTGGCGACCGACGGCAAGGGCGACAGCTGCGACATGGAGATGGTGGGAGAGAAGGAATATTAGGGTTAGGGTTTCTGAGTGTGTAAGGAAGAGAAGGTTATGAGGTGTCAAGTTGTAATTGGTTATTTTAGTGAGTGGAGGATTGATGATGTGACAATTTTTAGTGGTTATTTTAATGAATGGAGGATTGCCATGTGGCGTAATCTGGTTGAGTGGAGAGTAAGTGGTATGAGGGGTGCAAATTAGTCAAAGTAGGGGTGCAAAACAGAGTTAGATGACCCAATTGCAGGAGGGGTGTGTAAAATGAAAATTGGAGGTGTATTGAGCTCCTGAAATCTTCTTTTCCAGAATTAGATGGCCCAATTGTAAAAGGGGTGTGTAAAAATGAAAATTGGGGGTGCATTTAGCTCTTGAATCATTCCTTTCCAAATTTCTGATTTGGGTCTTATTTTGTAACTTGAAATATTCCAAATTCACACTCTTAAGGACTTAATTAAATTTTAGTTGCATTATTAAATGATAAGAATATCCAATAATATATTATGCAACTAAAATGAATTCTTAAGCGCAAAAATGATATTAAATCCCTAAAATTTAAACACTTAATGAGGGCAAAAGTTCAAACTCATCACACCCTTCAAACGGTTTGGAAGTGGAAAGTGCATGGCGTCTCATGAACAGTGCCAAGTGATATTGTCGCAGCAGAATCATGTTTTGCTTATTTTGATGTGCGTGGTCTACAAGGCTTATAAGATATCTTAAAGGTCGGCTTGTTGGTGTTCATTGAGTGGTGGCTCGGAACATATCCCTTGAGTTGTGGCTCGAGATAATGACGTGTACGAATGGGTCCAGTTAGATTGCCCTCCTCAGTAATTAACTGACGAGTTTGGTAGTCTTGGGACGTTACAAATGTAATTCTTATTGGAAACTCCACCTAGCGTTACAGTGTGTGATCCGTAGCATGGTTTCCCGTACGTGCTCTATCAGTTGTGGCTGATAGGTGTGGCAGCAAGACATCTTGAGGTACTTCCTAGAACATGTAGAACATGGTTGACATGGTAGTGGCCATGTGTGTGAAATCAAAGGATGGATTTCCTTTGGTGAGGTTGTGATATGTATCTGTTATATATATTTGTTTATTCTGTTAGCTCACCCTATCTGCTTGTGTTTAACGATGGTCGTGTACGTGGTACACGGGAGCAAATGATATTGTAGGTGGATCTGGTGAGGCCTAGAGACGGAGCAGGGCTAATATTGGGATAATATTTTATCAGAGTTTTACTAATTATGTATTTTAAGAATTTTGTAAACATTTGGAGTATTTGAGCATGGTTTTTATATATTTTGGAATTTTATGAATTATGAAGTTTGAGTTACATTATATCATAATAAAGTTTTAATTTTTCCACGTTTTTGGGAATCTAAGTTATAATAAATGAAATTTTAATTTTTATTTCTTTATTATGTTAATTAAATCCGTAATATCCGGTCGAGATGTTACACCAACTACGACCTCCTCCGCAGATCTAGGAACATCTCACCACACATAAACTCCATTGCAAATCCAACACGACTCACAGTCCTTGCACCTCCACGAACCCAACTGCAGATTCAGTGTGTCAACACAACACTGACAATGATCCTTCCATCAAATTTCTTGTTGCAACTTCAAGATGATTTTCCAACAACAAAGAATTAATCTTTTTTGATGTGGAAGATTAAAGTAAGCTACAACCATAGAGCATACTAAGAAAAAATCCTACCGAACCATAACTATTGATACCACTTGTTGGGAAAAACACATCATCAATTAAGAATATTACCGTCTTTACCTTCAAGAATCACCCTATTAATAGAGAAATAAGATTAACACAAAGAACACAAGAATATATCGTGAAAACTCCAAATATGGAGAAAAACCACAACAGTAGAGAATAATCATAATGTGTAAATTTGTACAACACAAAAAAAATACTCTCAACCCTTTTACTCCAAGTACACCCATACTCTCCAGAGCAAGAATTTAGCTATGCCTTACAACACTGTATTACAAGAAAATAAAAAATGCCAAATACTAGCTCGAAGTGTCTTTGACTTTGGGTAAAGAACATTTTGAACTTAAAACCCATTATATAGTCACTAACACCCACCCCTAAATTATTCTATCCTATACAATGTGAGACTTTTCAATACATGTTATTTTCTTCATCCCAATATCTTATCTTATGATTAGTCATAGTTACAATCCACAATCTTGTGAGATACACCTTACTTTTATTTATTTAGAGACACAATCTTTAAAATAATATTTACCCGGCAAAAATAAATAGACAAGTTAGTTAATGTTTTATAATTTTTAGGTTAAAATACTCCGTTGGTCCTCGTTTTTGTTGCAGAATCTCAATTTGGTCCTCGTATTTTTATTAGTCTCAATTAGGTCCTCATTTTTGTAAATTAGTATCAATTAAGTCCTTTCCGTTAGTAGATAACTAACACCATTAAGTAGGTGCCACGTGTTAGCTCCTTGTTTTTTTGAATTTTTTGAATCTTTTTTGAATTTTTTTTAAATTTTTTTTTAAAAAATATTTATGCCACATGTCACTTATTAGTGTGCCACATGTCAATCTAATATAGTGACACGTGTCAAATTATTATATGAATCTCAATTTGGTCCTTATATTTGTTAAATTGATTTGATTTGAGTCCCAATTTTTTTAAAAAAATTTCAATTTTAGGCACTCCAAATTTAGACCAAATTTTACTTTTATATAATGTTATGATTATTTTTATTAAAATTGATATTTTTATTAAATATTTTAATAATATTA